>Ga0208519_100040_pt1 | contig 178634 bp, 166 predicted proteins | sample LakWasM130_HOW14_2_FD_183940 | JGI IMG/M metagenome (GOLD analysis project Ga0208519, IMG submission 183940) | Freshwater sediment methanotrophic microbial communities from Lake Washington under simulated oxygen tension - Sediment Metagenome... | ecosystem: Environmental > Aquatic > Freshwater...
CCCGCCGTGGCCAAGGCCGCGGCGGAATCCGGTGTGGCCACGCGCCCCATCACCGACATGGAGGCCTACAAGGAAACGCTGTCGCGCTTTGTGTACCAGACCGGCATGCTGATGCGCCCCGTGATCATGGCGGCCAAGGCCCTGCCCGATGCGCAAAAGCGCGTGGCCTATGCCGATGGCGAAGACGAGCGCGCGCTGCGTGCCGCACAGATGGCCATTGACGACAAGATCGCCGTGCCCATCCTCATTGGCCGCCCCGCCGTGATTGCGGCCCGCATCGCCAAGGCCGGCCTGCGCATGCAGCTGGGCAAGGATGTGGAGGTGTGCAACCCCGAGGACGACCCGCGTTTTCGCCAGTATTGGGAGCACTACCACCAACTCATGAAGCGCAATGGCGCGTCCATCGAAGTGGCCAAGGCCGCCGTGCGCCGGTCCAACACCATCATCGCCTCGCTGATGGTGACGCTGGGCGACGCCGACGCCATGATCTGCGGCCTGGTGGGCACCTACGAGACGCACCTGGAGCGCATCCACAGCATCATCGGCCGCCAGGCGGACGCGCGCGACTACGCCACGCTCAATGCGCTGATGACCAACCGGGGCACGCTCTTCATTGCCGACACCTATGTGAATGAAGACCCCACGGCCCAGCAGCTGGCCGACATCGCCTGGATGTCGGTGCAAGAGGTGCAACGCTTTGGTCTGCCGGCCAAGGTGGCGTTCCTGTCGCACTCGAGCTATGGCTCATCGAAGCGCGCATCGGCCAAGAAGATGCGCCTGGCCCGCGACCTGTTCGTGGCGGCCCACCCCGAGATCGAATGCGACGGCGAACTGCATGGCGACGCGGCGCTGGAACCCAACATCCGCAACGCCTACATGGCGGACTCCACCCTGACGGACTCGGCCAACCTGCTGATCTGCCCCAATCTGGATGCCGCCAACATCCTCTACAACGTGCTCAAGACCACCACCAGCGGTGGCGTCACGGTGGGCCCCATCCTCATGGGTGCAGCCGCCACGGCCTACATCCTGACCCCGGCCGCCACGGTGCGCCGGGTGCTCAATATGACGGCACTGGCCGTGGCCAGCGCGGCAGCGCGCCCCAAGTAAGGGCAAGCGCCAAGGACGTCGGTAAGGGCTTCGGCAAGAGCCAAGGGCGCCCTGCAGTCCAGGGCGGTGCAAGCACGCAGGGTTTCGCACCCAGTCGGGAAACCCAGCATGCTCCAATGCACCACTTCGGGGAACAATGGCTTCGTGCCTGGCTCTGCTGCGGCGAAAGCGGGCATTGATTTTGCTGAGTACATGGCCACACGGCCGTGAAGACGGCACCTTTCAACGCCTTTCCCCGACAGGAGCCCTCCCCATGAAGAAGCGATCTTTCCTGCAGTCTGCCGCACTGCTGGCCGCTGTCAGCACGTTCTCGCTGGCACAAGCGCAAACGCTCACCCCCATCAAGTTCCAGCTCGACTGGCGTTTTGAAGGCCCCGCCGCCCTGTTCCTGCAGCCCGTGGCCAAGGGCCACTTCAAGGCCGCCGGCCTGGACGTGACGGTGGACGCCGGCAACGGCTCGGGCGGCGCCGTGCAGCGCGTGGCCTCGGGCAGCTACGACATGGGGTTTGCCGACCTGGCCGCCGTGATGGAGTTCCACGCCAACAACCCCGACGCGCAAAACAAGCCCGTGGCGGTGATGATGGTCTACAACAACACGCCCGCCTCGGTGATGGCGCTCAAGAAGAGCGGCATCAACAAGCCCGCCGACCTTGCCGGTAAAAAGCTGGGCGCACCCGTGTTCGACGCCGGCCGCCGCGCGTTCCCGATCTTTCAAAAGGCCAACGGCATCGGCGCCGTGCAGTGGACCGCCATGGACCCACCGCTGCGCGAAACCATGCTGGTGCGCGGCGACGTGGACGCCATCACCGGCTTCACCTTTACTTCGCTGCTGAACCTGGAAGCCCGTGGCGCCAAAGCCTCCGATGTGTTGGTGCTGCCCTATGCCGACTTCGGCGTGAAGCTGTATGGCAACGTGGTCATCGCGTCGCCAAAGCTCATCAAGGAGAACCCGGCTGCCATCAAGGCCTTCCTCTCGGCCTTCACCAAGGGCGCCAAGGAAGTGATTGCCAACCCGGCTGCCGCCATCGAACACGTCAAGGCGCGCGATGGCATTGTGAACGTGCCACTCGAAACCCGCCGCCTGCAACTGGCCATCGACACCGTCATCAACAGCCCCGATGCACGCGCCGAAGGTTTTGGCCAGGCCCAACCCGGCCGCCTGGCGCTGATGGCGTCGCAGGTGTCGGATGCGTTCAACACCAAGACGCGCGTGAATGCCGACCATGTGTGGAACGCGAGTTTTCTGCCCAGCGCGGCAGAGCTGAACATCCTGCCGAAGAAATGAAACACCCCCTGAGTCGCTTTGCGCCTTCCCCCTCTCTCAACTCGCTACGCGAGTCGGGAGGGGGACGCCCCAGTGCACGCAAGCGAAGCGCCGCCTACGCGGCATGGCGGCCCTTGCACGGGGGCGCTGGCTTGGGCCGCGCCAGTTTCGTGCGGTGTTGGGTGGCGCGCAGCGCTGTGGATAACTGAAATGCACGGGCCGCACACGCGGTCCTGTGCGCAACCTCTTTATACGGACCCCTGATGCAGGCTGCCGATTCCTATTTTGTGGACTTCCGCGACGTCTGGCTCGCCTACAACGACGAGCTGCGCGCGAAAAACCAGTTTGCCGTCGAGGCCATCCACCTGCAGGTCCGGCAAGGCGAATTCATCGCCATCGTCGGTCCCTCGGGCTGTGGCAAGTCCACCTTCATGAAGCTGGCCACCGGCCTGAAGATGCCCTCGATGGGCAAGATCCTCATCGACGGCCAGCCCGTGACCGGGCCGCTCAAGGTCTCGGGCATGGCGTTTCAGGCACCTTCGCTGCTGCCCTGGCGCACCACGGTGGACAACGTGTTGCTGCCCCTGGAGATCGTCGAGCCCTTCCGCAGCAATTTCAAGCAAAAGCGCAAGGAATACGAAGAGCGCGCCCGCAAGCTGCTGCAAAAGGTGGGGCTGGCGGGCTATGAAGACAAGTTTCCGTGGCAGCTCTCGGGCGGCATGCAGCAGCGCGCCAGCATCTGCCGTGCGCTCATCCACGAGCCCAAGATGCTGCTGCTCGACGAGCCCTTTGGCGCGCTGGATGCCTTCACGCGCGAGGAGCTGTGGTGCATCCTGCGCGACCTCTGGACCGAGCAGCAATTCAACGTGATTCTGGTCACGCACGACCTGCGCGAGTCGGTCTTTCTGGCCGACACCGTGTATGTGATGAGCAAGAGCCCCGGCCGCTTTGTGGTGAAGAAAGAGATCGAGCTGCCGCGCCCGCGCGAGCTGGAGATCACCTACACCAAAGAGTTCACCGACATCGTGCATGAGCTGCGCGGCCACATCGGCGCCCTGCGCCAGGGTGCAGGCAAAGCTGGCGCCCCCATCCCGCAGTAACCATCCTTCGACACACAAGCACCATGCACAAAAAAACCGCAGAACGCTGGTCCCCCTGGATCCTGCTGGGCGCCATCGTCGTGCTGTGGCAGATCGTCTGCTCGGCCTTCAATGTCTCGGAGTTCATCTTCCCCAGCCCCTGGGCCATCGGCACGCAGCTGGTCGAGTTTGGCGGTGTGATTGCCGCCCACGCCTGGCGCACCTACTGGGTCACGATGGCGGGCTTTGGCATTGCCATCGTCGTGGGCGTGCTGCTGGGTTTTGTGATTGGCAGCTCGCGCCTGGCCTATGCGGCCGTGTACCCGCTGATGACAGCCTTCAACGCTTTGCCCAAGGCGGCCTTCGTGCCCATCCTTGTGGTGTGGTTCGGCATTGGCGTGGGGCCAGCCATCCTTACGGCGTTTCTCATCAGCTTCTTTCCGATCATGGTGAACATCGCCACCGGCCTTGCCACACTGGAGCCCGAGCTCGAAGACGTGCTGCGCGTGCTGGGCGCCAAGCGCTGGGATGTGCTGACCAAGGTGGGGTTGCCGCGCTCCATGCCCTACTTTTTTGGCTCGCTCAAGGTGGCGATCACGCTGGCGTTTGTGGGCACCACGGTGTCCGAGATGACAGCGGCCAACGAAGGCATTGGCTACCTGCTCATCAGCGCGGGCTCGTCCATGCAGATGGGCCTGGCGTTTGCGGGCCTGATGGTGGTGGGCGCCATGGCCATGGCCATGTACGAACTGTTCAGCGTGATTGAAAAGCACACCACCGGCTGGGCACACCGGGGCTCGCAGGGCGAGTGACACAGGCGGTGACAATGCACCCGGGGCGCCACTGGCGCCTTTTGTCATCCACCCGACGCCCTCCAGGCCGGCCCTGCACCACCGCAGCCTGAAAGACCTTTGCATGCCCCGTTTTGCCGCCAACCTGTCCATGCTCTACAACGATGTGGACTTTCTCGACCGCTTTGCCGCTGCCGCCCGTGATGGCTTCAAGGGCGTGGAGTTTCTCTTTCCCTATGCCTACCCGGCGCACGACCTGGCCACGCGTCTGCAGGCCAATGGCTTGCAGCAGGTGCTGTTCAACGCCCCGCCGGGCAACTGGGATGCGGGCGAGCGCGGCCTGGCCTGCCTGCCCGGGCGCGAGGCGGAGTTTCGCGGCAGCATTGCCCAGGCCCTTGCATACGCTTGCGCGCTGCAATGCCCCCGCATCCACGTCATGGCTGGCGTGGTGCCGCAGGGCGCTGACACAGCCACCGTGCGCGCCAGCTACATCGCCAACGTGCGCCACGCGGCAGAGCAGGCCGCCCCGCACGGCATCCACATCCTGCTCGAACCCATCAACCACCGCGACATGCCCGGCTACTTCCTGAACCGCCAGGACCAGGCCCATGCGCTGATCGCCGAGATCGGCGCGGCCAACGTCAAGGTGCAGATGGACCTGTACCACGCGCAGATCACCGAGGGCGACCTGGCCATGAAAATCCGCCAGTACATCCCCACGGGCCAGGTGGGCCACTTTCAGATTGCGGGCGTGCCCGAGCGCCACGAGCCCGATGTGGGCGAGGTGCACTACCCCTATCTGTTCACACTGCTGGACAGCCTGGGCTATGGTGGCTGGATTGGCTGCGAATACCGCCCGGCACGCGGCGCTGCGCCCCACGCCACATCGGACGGGCTGGGCTGGCTCCAGCCCTGGCTGTAGGCATTGCCGTCGCCAGATGGTTTGGGCACGCCGCTTTGGGTGCATGCACTGTGACCAAAACGAGCCCCTGCAGCCTGTCTGCCAAACCTGATCAGCTATTTTTTCAATAGCAAACAACTCTTATGCCCTGGCACGCAAGCTTGCAACTGGACTACACCCTGGAAGGCCCCCGCACGGTCGCCCGCCATGCGCACAACGGCCCGCTGCGCATTCTGCAAAGCCTGTACCCCGAGGGCGATGCGGTGTGCCACAACGTGCTGGTGCACCCACCCGGCGGCCTGGTGGGCGGCGACACGCTGGACATCTCGGCCACGGTGGGCCCTGGCGCGCATGGCCTCGTCACCACACCGGGGGCCACCCGCTTTTACCGGTCTACCGGCGAACGGGCCCTGCAACGCACGCACCTCACCCTGGCCGAGGGTGCGCGGCTGGAGTGGTTGCCACTGGAGGCGCTTTGCTACAACGCCTGCAATGCCGAGAACCACCTCACGCTGAACCTCGCCCCTGGCGCCGAGTGCATGGGCTGGGATGTGACCGCACTGGGCCTGCCGCATGCCGGACAGCCCTTTGAAACCGGGCGCTTTGTGCAGCACATCGAAGCGCCCGGCCGGTGGCTGGAGCGCGGCGTGATCGACGCGGCAGACCACCGCCTGCTGGAGAGCCCGCTGGGTCTGGCCGGACAGCGCTGCATGGCCAGCCTGTTCTTTGTGGTGGGCACCCCGCTGGAACGCGCCCGGCGCGACACCGCCCTGGACGCCGCCCGCGCCGTGATGGATGCCCACGCGCTCAAGGCCACCGCAGGTGCCACCAGCCCCAACGGCCAAGTGGTGGTGGTGCGTGCGCTGGCCCCGCAGGTGGAGCCCGCCATGCAACTGCTCCAGCAGGTTCGGGCCGCATGGCGCGCAGCGCTGTGGCAGCTGGATGCCGAGCCACCACGCATCTGGGCCATGTAGGCTGGAGCAGGCCTGAAATGGGGCCCATCTTCAGATCGCCACCAGGTTGCGGATGCCCTTGGTTTGCATCTCACTACCCGCGCCGCGTGCGATGACTTCGCCGCGCTCCATCACCAGGTATTCGTCGGCCAGCTCCTGCGCAAAGTCGTAGTACTGCTCACACAACAGGATGGCCATTTCTCCCCTGTCGGCCAACATGCGGATCACGCGGCCGATGTCTTTGATGATGCTGGGCTGGATGCCCTCGGTGGGCTCGTCCAGGATCAGGAGGCGCGGGCCGGGGGCCAAGGCGCGCGCGATGGCCAACTGCTGCTGTTGCCCACCCGAGAGGTCACCGCCGCGGCGCTTGAGCATTTGTTTGAGCACGGGGAACAGCTCGAAAAGGTGCGGCGGCACGGGCGTGGAGCCGCTTTTGTAGGCCAGGCCCATGCGCAGGTTTTCTTCCACCGTGAGGCGGCCGAAGATTTCGCGGCCCTGGGGGACGAAGCCGATGCCTGCGCGGGCGCGGTCGTAAGGCTTGGCCTGATCGATGGGTTTGCCGTCGAACGTGATGGCGCCACTTTTGATGGGAACGAGGCCCATGAGGCTTTTGAGCAGCGTGGTCTTGCCCACGCCGTTGCGACCGAGCAGGACGGTGACTTTGCCGGGGGCAGCGGTGAGGCTCACGTCGCGCAGGATGTGGGAGCCGCCGTAGTACTGGTTGATGTTTTGGACGGTGAGCATGGTGATTTTTTGAGTGTTTTTGGCCTCTAGCGCTTATTCAGAAAGCGCTGGTAGCTATAAATTTGGAAGCATTCAGCATGCTTGTGCTGAGTGGCGGGAGCTTGGACGCTGAGCGTGCGACGTGCTTCAGCGCAGGGCGGAGGCAGGGAGTCGCCCGGCGTGCGAGTAACTTTCTTTCGCTTCGCCGAAAGAAAGTCACCAAAGAAAGGGCGACCCTACTGTGCGTGTCCCTTCGCTGCGCTACGGGCAACCTGCGATGCTCGGTCAGGGGGTGCGCCGCAGAACTCACTGCGCGCTGCGCGCTCCGTTCAAACAACTGCGGCGAGTCAGTGCACGAAGTGCGTGTGTCCTGCGGCACACGCACGCACCCCCTGCCCTGCGCTTCTAGGCACGCACAAAAGGGAACCCGCAACCGGACATCCCCACAGGCCATCGCTGCGCTCGGCCTGGATTGCGCAGCGCAAGGCGCTTGCGCCCGCGAAGACAGGGCCGAGCGCAGCGATGGCCCGTATGGCTGTTGGGTAGTTAGGCTCCCCACCCCTTCTGTGTGCGCCTGGGGCGCGCAGGAGGCGGGGTGGCGTGGGTGTGCCGCAGGACACACCGGCGCTTCGTCAACTGACTCGCCGCGTCTGTCTGAACGGAGCGCCACAGGCGCGCAGTGAGTTACGCGGCGCACCCCGCATCCGAGCACCTCAGGTTGCCCCGTAGCGCAGCGAAGGGGTCGCAGACAGTAGGGTCGCCTTTCTTTTGGGTACTTTTCTTTGGCGAAGCAAAGAAAAGTACCTCGCCCGCCGGGGCGAGACCCGGCCTCCGCACTCAACAAAAGCACACCGCCAGCCAAGAAAAGAGAGCGGGCAAACACCATCACCGCCCCAAATAAACCTCAATAACCCGCTCATCCGCCTGCACCTGGTCCAGCGTCCCCTGCGCGAGCACCGCCCCATCGCACAACACCGTCACGATCTCCGAAATGGTGCGGATGAAAGACATGTCATGCTCCACCACCATCAGAGAATGCTTGCCCTTGAGCGTCAGAAAAAGCTCCGCAGTGCGCGCCGTCTCCTCGTCCGTCATCCCCGCCACCGGCTCGTCCAGCAGCAGCAACTTCGGGTCCTGCATCAACAGCATCCCAATCTCCAGCCACTGCTTTTGCCCATGGCTCAGATTGCCCGCCTGGCGCGTCACACCATCGGCCAGGTGAATGGTGTGCAACACCTCGGCCAGCCGGTCCGATTGCGCAGAGTCCAGTCGGAAGAACATGCTCGACGTCACACCCTTGTGCGTCTTCAAAGCAAGCTCCAGGTTCTCGAACACCGTGAGCTGCTCGAACACCGTAGGCTTTTGGAACTTGCGACCGATCCCCAGGCTGGCGATTTCGGGCTCGTTGTGGCGCAGCAGGTCGATGGTGGAACCAAAGTACACCGTGCCGCTGTCCGGCCGCGTCTTGCCGGTGATGATGTCCATCATCGTGGTCTTGCCCGCACCATTGGGGCCGATGATGCAGCGCAGCTCGCCGGGCGCAATGTCCAGGCTCAGGCCGTTGATGGCCTTGAAGCCGTCAAAGCTCACATGCACGTCTTCCAGGTACAAGATGCGGCCATGGGTCACGTCCACTTCACCCGGTACGGCGATGCGCGAGAAACCGGCGGTCCGCCCGCCAGACTCCGTCTGCCCCACCACGGGGGGGGCGATTTTGGCCTGAATGCGCCGTGCGCCCTCGTCCATCAAATCGGGCGTCATTGCGCAGCTCCCTTCTTGCTTGTTTTGTCCTTGATTTTCTTCACCAGGCCCACCACCCCATTGGGCAGGAACAGCGTGACGGCGATGAACAGCGCACCCAAAAAGTACAGCCAGAACTCCGGCGCCGTCACTGTGAGCCAGCTCTTGGCCCCGTTGACAATGAACGCGCCCACGATGGGCCCAATCAGCGTGGCGCGGCCACCTACGGCTGCCCACACTGCTATTTCGATGGAGTTGGCAGCGCTCATCTCGCCGGGGTTGATGATGCCGACCTGGGGCACATACAGCGCGCCCGCCACGCCGCACATCATGGCGCTGATGGTCCAGATGGTGAGCTTGTAGGGCAGCGGCGAGTAGCCCGAGAACATGACGCGGCTCTCGGCATCGCGCACGGCCTGCAGCACGCGCCCGAACTTGCTGCGCACCAGCCAGCGGGCCAACAGGAAAAAGCCCAGCAGCGTGACGCCCGTCAGCACGAACAGCGTCATGCGCATGTTCTGCGTGGCCAGCGGCATGCCCAGGATGCGCTTGAAGTCGGTAAAACCGTTGTTGCCGCCAAAGCCCGTCTCGTTGCGAAAGAACAGCAGCATGGCCGCATACGTCATGGCCTGGGTGATGATGGAAAAGTACACCCCCTTGATGCGCGAGCGGAAGGCGAAGTAGCCGAACACAAACGCAATCACACCCGGCACCGCCACGATAAGGATCAGCGTGGCAATGAAGCTGTCAGACAGCGCCCAGTGCCAGGGCAGCTCCTTCCAGTCCAGGAACACCATGAAGTCCGGCAGGTCGCTCTTGTAGTTGCCGTCGCGACCAATCTGGCGCATGAGGTACATGCCCATCACGTAGCCGCCCAGCGCAAAGAACAGGCCGTGGCCCAGGCTCAGGATGCCGGTGTAGCCCCAGATGAGGTCCATGGCCAACGCGCAGATGGCGTAGCACATGATCTTGCCGAGCAGCGCCACGGCATAGTCGCTGAGGTGGAACAGGCTGCCTGCGGGCACCCACAGGTTGAGCACGGGGGCCACAGCGCACACCACGATGAGCGCAACGATAAAGGCCGACCAGCCACCGCGCGTGAGCAGCGGCGCGGGTGCGGGCAATTGGATGGGGGTTGGAGAGGGAGTAGTCATGGTATTTCTCGGATGGCCACTCAATCAGCGGTGCGCCCTTTGACCGCGAAGATGCCCTGGGGCCGCTTCTGGATGAAGATGATGATGAACACCAGCACCGCAATCTTGGCCAGCACCGCGCCGGCCCAGCCTTCGAGGAACTTGTTCAGGATGCCCAGCCCCAGCGCGGCATACACCGTGCCCGCCAGCTGGCCCACACCGCCCAGCACCACCACCATGAAGGCATCGACGATGTAGCTCTGGCCCAGGTCCGGCCCCACGTTGCCCACCTGGCTCAGGGCGCAGCCCGCCAGGCCTGCGATGCCCGAACCCAGTGCAAACGCCATGGTGTCGATGCGTGCGGTGTTGACGCCCATGCACGAGGCAATGGGGCGGTTTTGCGTGACGCCGCGCACGAACAGGCCCAGGCGGGTGCGGGCAATCAGGTAGCCCATGCCCAGCAGCACGGCAATGGCAAAGCCGATGATGACGAGCCGGTTGTAGGGCAGCGTGAGGTTGGAGAGCACTTGCACACCACCACTCATCCACGAGGGGTTTTCCACCCCCACGTTCTGCGCGCCAAAAATGGTGCGCACCAGCTGCATCAACACCAGGCTGATGCCCCAGGTCGCGAGCAATGTCTCCAGCGGACGGCCATACAGGAAACGCAGCACGCTGCGCTCCAGCACTGCGCCCACGCTGGCTGACGCAGCAAAGGCCAGCGGAACGGCGGCGACGAGGTACCAGTCGAACGCGCCCGGAAAATACTTTTGAAAGACACCCTGCACCACATAGGTGGCGTAGGCGCCGATCATCATCAGCTCACCGTGGGCCATGTTGATCACGCCCATCAGGCCGTAAGTGATGGCCAGGCCCAAGGCGACCAGCAGCAGGATGGAGCCCAGGCTGATGCCCGAGAACGCGGCGCCCAGGCGCTCGCCCCAGGCCAGCTTTTCGTCCAGCGCCTTGAGCGCTGTCTGCAGTGCCGCTTTGACCTTGGGGTCTTCTTCCACGGTGACGCGTTCGTTGAGCAGCAGGCGCGTGTCAGGGGTGGCGCTGGCTGACAGGGCTTGCGCTGCGGCGATGCGCTGGGTGGCGTCTTCGCTGCCCAGCAGCGTGGCGGCGCGGGCCAGTTGCAACTGCACCTTGATGCGCTCGCGCGTTTCTTGTGCCAAGGCCTTGTCCAGCAGCGGCAGGCGGCCCACATCGGGCTCGCGTGTCAGCGCTTTGGCAGCGGCAAGGCGCTGGGCTTCGTCCTTGCCAAACAGCGCCAGCCCCGCCAGGGCCGTATCGATCTCGCCGCGCATGCGGTTGTTGTTGATGATGTCTTCAGCGTCCGCTGGCACGGCCACCTCGGCGCCAGTGGCTGGGTCCACACCTTTGTCGTTGCGCACGATGAGCGCCTTGCCAGCGGCGACCTTGACCTCATCAGCGGCCAGCGCTTTCAGAAAATCTTCAATGCGGTCGCTGGGCTCCACCACGGCTTTCTGCACGGCGGCCACGCGGTCGTCGGTGTCGCCTGCGGCCATGGCCAGGGCTTGCTCGGCGGTGAGTGCGTGCGCCTGGACAGTCGCGCACAGCAGAACACATGCGATCAGGCGAGAAAAAAATGAGGAAAGCATGAGGGGCCAGTGGGGTCAAAAAATAGCCAGCCTGTTCGGCGAGCGCAGCCCATGCCAGTGTCCCCGCGCAAGGGCCGCCCCGCCGCGCTGGGGGCGTCCCCCTCCCACGCGCAGCGTGAGAGAGGGGGAGGCGGCGCAGCCGCTCAGGGGGTGCTTACATTTTTGCGGGTTCGTCAGGCTTCTTGTCGTTGCCTTCGATGTAAGGGCTCCATGGCTTGGCCTTCACGGGGCCCGGCGTCTTCCACACCACGTTGAACTGGCCGTCGGCCTTGATCTCGCCGATGAACACGCTCTTGTGCAGGTGGTGGTTCTTCTCATCCATCTTGCTCACGATGCCCGACGGTGCCTTGAAGGTCTGGCCGGCCATGGCGGCGATCACCTTGTCGGTGTCGGTGCTCTTGGCCTTAGTCACGGCCTGGGCCCACATGTTGATGCCGATGTAGGTGGCTTCCATCGGGTCGTTGGTCAGGGGCTTGTCCTTGTGGCCAGCAATGTTCTTGGCCTTGGCGTAGTCGGCCCACTTCTTCATGAAGGCGGTGTTCTCGGGGCTCTTGATGGACTGGAAGTAGTTCCAGGCGGCCAGGTGGCCCACGAGTGGCTTGGTGTCCACGCCGCGCAGCTCTTCTTCACCCACACTGAATGCGACCACAGGCACGTCCTTGGCCTTCAGGCCTGCGTTGCCCAGCTCTTTGTAGAAGGGCACGTTGGAGTCGCCGTTGATGGTGGACACCACCGCCGTCTTGCCGCCCTGGCTGAACTTCTTGATGTCGGCCACGATGGTCTGGTAGTCAGAGTGGCCAAACGGGGTGTACTTCTCGTCGATGTCGGAATCCTTCACGCCCTTGGACTTGAGGTAGGCGCGCAGGATCTTGTTGGTGGTGCGGGGGTAGACGTAGTCGGTGCCCAACAGCACCCAGCGCTTGGCACCGCCGCCGTCCTTGCTCATCAGGTAGTCCACCGCAGGGATGGCCTGCTGGTTGGGTGCGGCGCCGGTGTAGAACACGTTCTTGGACAGTTCTTCACCTTCGTATTGCACGGGGTAGAACAGCAGACCGTTCATTTCTTCCACCACCGGCAGCACCGACTTGCGGCTCACGCTGGTCCAGCAACCAAAGATGACCGAGACCTTGTCCTGGCCCAAGAGCTGCTTGGTCTTTTCAGCGAACAGCGGCCAGTTGGAGGCCGGGTCCACCACCACGGGTTCGAGCTTCTTGCCGAGTACGCCGCCCTTGGCGTTGATCTCGTCAATCGCCATCAGCACGGTGTCTTTCAATACGGTTTCGGAAATGGCCATGGTGCCCGACAGGCTATGCAGGATGCCGACCTTGATCGTGTCCTGGGCGTGGGCTGGCAGCGCAGACAGGCCAGCGAGCGCAGCGACGGCCGCAAGGGCCTTGAGGGAATAACGACGTTGCATGTGTGCTTCTCCAGTGGTGGTTTCAAACCGTTTCGCCCGATGGCCCCGAAGGGGGCTTTTCTCGGTCGATGGAATGGATTCTGGAGACTGCACCCCCGATCGGAAATACGCCGGGTGGCGTACACCCGGTCGATTCAACCTTCGAACTGCGGGTGGAACTGCCGGATGCGGTTCATCGCCATGGCGGCGGCGGCGGTGCGAGTCTCCACGCCCAGCTTGGCAAACACGCGCTCCAGGTGCTTCTTCACCGTGGCGGGGCTGGCGCCCAGGATGTCGCCGATGTCGCGGTTGATCTTGCCCTTGACCACCCAGTACAGCACCTCGGCTTCGCGCGCGGTGAGCTTGAACGACAGGCTCATGGATTCGATGATCTTGGCGTCGGACACCTCGCGCATCACGATGAGCCAGTCGCCGCCGCCCGCGCTGTCGCCGGCCTGCTGGTGCAGGCGGAAGGTGAGCCGCCGCGCGCCTTGCTCAATGGCCAGGCGCGGTGGCTCGGCCAGCGAAGCGGCCAGCAGCTCGGCCGCGTTGTCGGCCAGCACATGGCGGCGCAGCCAGGCCTGCACCGGCTCGGGCGCCCATTGGCCGAATGCGGTGGGCGCGCCGCCCTCGCCCACCTCGCCAAAGTAGCTTTGCAGCAGCTCGCGTGCCAGCGGCGTCTGCCACACGATGCGGCCATCCACCGCGCGCACGGTGATGCTGGCGTAGCCAAAGGCGTCAAGTGCGTTGCGCGCTTCGCGGGCCTGGCGGGCGTCCTGACGGGCCTTGCGCGCCGCACCCAGGTGCACGCCCATGCGGGCCATCACCTCGCGCGGCTTGATGGGTTTGGTCACGTAGTCCACCCCGCCCGCCTCCAGCGCAGCCACCAGATGCTCCGTCTCGGTGAGGCCCGTCATGAAGATGATAGGGATGTGCATGGTGGCAGGCGATGCCTTGAGGCGCCGCGCCACTTCAAAGCCGTCCATGCCGGGCATCATGGCGTCGAGCAACACAATGTCGGGCAAGGCCTGCGCAGCGCGCTGCAGCGCGGCCTCGCCGTGCGTGGCCACGAGCACGGTGTAGCCCGATTCATCGAGCGCGTCGTGCAGCACGGCCAGATTGTCGGGAACGTCGTCCACGATGAGCACCACGTCGCTGTCGCTGCGGTCCAGCGCCGCGCCGGGCGCCGCAGGCGCCGGAAAGGAAGGTGGGGTTGCGGTGGTCATCACGATGGCGCCTGCTCCAGGATCTGGCCCATGGCATCGAACTGGAATTGTTTGGCCAGTTGCCGCATGGTGTCCACAAAAGCGCTGTGCGCGGGCTGGCTGCGTTCGATGTCGTCCAGTGTGTTGAGGATGCCCCGGTAGTAGCCCAGCGCCACCGCCTGCGCCAGGGCCGCCAGCGCGGTGGCGTCGGGGTATGTGAGGGGATCGGGCGCAGCGGATGCCGCGGTGGGCGCTGGCCCGGCGGGTGTCTCCGTGGCATTGTCGTGTTGCCACTGCAGGCCCAGGCGGCGCTCCAGCCAGTCCAGCAGCTCGCTGTGGCGCACGGGCTTGACGATGAAGTCCTCGGGCCGGATATCCACGTCGTTGTCCAGCGCCTTATCGAAAGCATTGGCGGACACGATCGCGCAGTGGATGGGCCCCCACGCTCCGCACTGCGTGTCGTCGCTGCCCCCCGAGGGGGCCTCGTCCGGCTTGGGGCGGCCCGGCGCCGAACGGAATTGCCCCCACGCTCCGCACTGCGTGTCGTCGCTGCCCCCCGAGGGGGCCCCGTCCGGCTTGGGGCGGCCCGGCGCCGAACGGACTTCCTCAAGGTGCATCTGGCGCACGCGCCGCAGCGTCTCCCAGCCGTCAATGCCCGGCATGGCCAGGTCCATGAAGATGGCGTGCGGCCGGTAGCCCGTGGCCAGCAGGTCCAGCGCGTCGTGCCCGCTGGCGGCCTGGCGCAGCTCAAAGCCCAGGGGTTCGAGCAGTTGCACCAGCAGTTCACGGTCGGGCTCTTCGTTGTCCACCACCAGGATGCGGCGGCGCTCGCCCGCATAGCCCTTGCGTGCGCGCCGGGCCACGGCGGGTGCAGGCGCAGCCTTGCCCAGCGCCTCCGCATGCACCTCAGGCAGGAAGAGCTTGACGTGAAACACCGAACCTGCGCCGGGGGTGCTGCTCACCGTCAGCTCGCCGCCCATGAGCGCGGTGAGCATCTTGGCGATGGTCAGGCCCAGGCCCGCCCCCGGTGCGGCGGCTGCGGTGCCACCGCCCGAGCCGCCGCGTGCAAAGGGCTCGAAAATGCGCTCGATCTCCTCCGCCGTCAGGCCCGGTCCGGTGTCCTCGACCTCGATGCGCGCCATCTCGCGCGCATGGCGCACGCGCAGCGTGACGGTGCCCTGCGCGGTGAACTTGACGGCGTTGCCCAGCAGGTTGATGAGAATCTGGCGCAACCGCTTTTCGTCGGCGCGCACCACCTCGGGAAGGGTGCCCTGCACATTGAACCGGAACGCCAGGCCCTTGGCGGCGGCCTGCAGCTCGAACAGGCTGGCGATTTCATGCAGCCCATCGGCAAAGCGCATGGGCGCCACGTCGAGCGTGAGCTTGCCCGATTCGATGCGCGCGATGTCGAGCGTGCCCTCGATGAGCGACAGCAGGTGCTCGCCCCCCCGCCGGATCACATGTACCGCCTGCCTGCGGTGCGGCGGAACGCCCGCGTCCTCGCCCATGAGCTGCGCGTAACCCAGGATGCTGTTGAGCGGCGTGCGGATCTCGTGGCTGATGGCGCTGATGTAGCGGCTCTTGGCCTGGTTGGCCTGCTCGGCCGCCTGCTGCGCCTGCTCGGCCACGCGGCGGGCGCTCTGCAGGGCTTCGTCGGTCTGGCGGTGCAAGGCGATCTCGCGCATGAGCAGGCCCGTCTGGCGGTTGGATTCCTCCTGCGCCACCTGGCGGCTCTTGTGCGCCAGCACCAGCCACCAGGCCACGATGCCCGAGATGACCAGCAGCGCCAGATACGCCTTGAGCAGCCCCGAGCGCAAAGCGGACTCGGGCACGGCCAGCACGTCGCTCAACGGGCTGTCGGCCAAGGCCTGGGCGATGGTGTTGAGTTCCTGGTGGTACAGCAGCCCCATCACGGCGGCCAGCACGGGGGCAATCACCAGCATCAGCAGCAGAAAATGCCCCAGCCCGGTATCGAGATAGCGCCCCATGGCACGCGGCAGCACCCAGCGCAGCGCGGCAGACCATTGCACCGCCATGCTCGCATGGGGCTTGCACAGGTCGCCGCAGCGCGCATCGAGCGTGCAGCACAGCGAGCAGATGGCGCCCCGGTAGGCGGGGCACTGGGCCATGTCGGGGGCTTCGTATTCGCGCTCGCAAATCACACAGCGCTGTACGGTGTAGCGCATGGTGCTGCCCAGGTTTTCTTCGCCCCGCGGGCTCGGACCCTGCATGGGCACTGCTTTCACATCGGCCAACGCGGCAGGCTCGGGCTGGCGCGCAATGTAGTAGCGCCCGCCAGTGGCCCAGGCGATGAGGGGCGCCGACACAAACGCCACCGCCATCGCAATCACCGCCGAGAACGCCTGCGGCAGCGGGCCAAAAAACCCCAGGTGCGCGCTGATGGACACGATGGATGCCAGCGCCATCGACCCCACGCCCACCGGGTTGATGTCATACAGATGCGCACGCTTGAACTCAATGCCCTTGGGCGACAGGCCCAGCGGCTTGTTGATGACGAGGTCGGCCACCACCGACATGATCCAGGCGATGGCGATGTTGGAATACAGCCCCAGCACCTCGCCCATGGCGCGGAACACGTTCATCTCCATCAGCATGAAGGCGATCAGCGTGTTGAACACCACCCACACCACACGCCCCGGGTGGCTGTGCGTGAGGCGCGAAAAGAAGTTGGACCACGCCAGCGACCCGGCATAGGCGTTGGTCACATTGATCTTGAGCTGCGAGATCACCACAAACAGCGCCGTGGCCGCCACCGCCCAGCCGTAGTTCGGAAAGACGTATTCATAGGCGGCCAGGTACATCTGGTTCGGGTCCACCGCCCGCTCGGCAGGCACCATGTGGGTGAGCGCCAGGTACGCCAGCAGCGCGCCACCCAGCATCTTGAGCACCCCCAGCACCACCCAGCCCGGCCCGCCCACCAACACGCCCAGCCACCAGCGCCCGCGCGTGGCGGGGGTGGATGCGGGCATGAAGCGCAGGTAGTCGGCCTGCTCCCCCATCTGGGTGATCAGCGCGATACCCACCGTGAGCGCCGCACCAAACATGGGCAGTTGAAAGGTAGCACCCTGCGCAGATTCACCACCATAGTGCACCACCCCAAGAAATGCACCAGGATCGCGCATCAGCACCACCACAAACGGCACCACCAGCATCACCAGCCACAGCGGTTGCGTCCACATCTGCAGGCGGCTGATGGCCGACACGCCGTGCGTGACCAGCGGAATCACCACAATGGCGCAGATGAGGTAGCCCCAGGTGGGCGGGATGTCGAGCGCCAGCTCCAGCGCGTAGGCCATCACGGCGGCCTCCAGCGCGAAGAAGATGAAGGTGAAGCTGGCGTAGATGAGCGAGGTGAGCGTAGAGCCGATGTAGCCAAACCCCGCACCGCGTGTGAGCAGGTCCATGTCCACTCCATAGCGCGCGGCGTACACACTGATCGGCAACCCCGCCAGAAAGATGATGAGCCCCGTGGCCACGATGGCCCAGAAGGCATTGATGAAGCCGTACTGCACCAGCAGCGTGGCACCCACGGCTTCGAGGATCAAAAACGACGCCGCGCCGAAGGCGGTGTTGGCCACCCGCCACTCGGACCACTTGCGAAAGCGCTGCGGCGTGTAGCGCAGCGCGTAGTCCTCCATGGTTTCGGTGGCCACCCAGCTGTTGTAGTCGCGCCGCACCTTGACGATCTGCTGGGGCGCGTCTGTGGGCACCGGCCCGGCGGGCGCGGCAGCGGATGCATCAAGGGGCGCGGTGGGGGCGGACATGGAAGGACTGCAGCAACGAGCCCTTGCAGTGCAGTTTCCATGCCACACCTGCGCCATGCGGCGTATGGCGGGCATGGAGCTTGCTCAGTACGATTCCACAGCGTTCACGCGAACACACCATGGAAACCTTTCCCCGTGTTCGGCCGCACTTGCGGGCGCACGAGCCAACGACCCCAGCATGGAGCGTAGCGAAATGGAACTAACCCCTCGTGTTCGGCCGAAGGCCGCACGAGCCGTTGACCCCAGCTTTGAGTGAAACGAAATGGAACTGACTCCTCGTGAAAAAGACAAGCTGCTGATCTTCACCGCCGCCCTGCTGGCCGAGCGCCGCAAGGCCCGGGGTTTGAAGCTCAACTACCCCGAAGCCGTGGCGCTGATCAGCGCGGCGGTGATGGAGGGCGCGCGCGACGGCAAAACTGTGGCGCAGCTCATGAGCGAAGGCCGCGCCGTGCTGACCCGCGCCGATGTGATGGACGGCATCGCCGAGATGATTCCGGACATCCAGGTGGAGGCCACCTTTCCCGATGGCACCAAGCTCGTCACCGTGCACCAGCCCATTGTTTGACCCGACAGGAGTCCTCATGCCACGCCTATTCACCCCATCCATCCGATCCATAGCGCCTGCCGCCTTGTGGCTGTGCACCAGTGCCACCTGGGCCCATGACGGCCACAGCCCGCAGGGCAGCCACTGGCACGCCACCGACCTGTGGGGCTTTGTTGCCATGGGCGTGGTGCTGGCCGTGGCCGTGTGGCACGGCCGCAAGTGACGCCCCCGGAGACCCGCATGATCCCCGGCGAACTCTTCACCGAACCCGGCGAGCACCTGCTCAACACCGGCCGCCGCACGCTCACCGTCGTCGTGCGCAACACTGGTGATCGCCCCATCCAGGTGGGCTCGCACTACCACTTTGCCGAGACCAACAACGCCCTGGGCTTTGACCGCGCCGCCGCACGCGGCATGCGGCTCAACATCGCATCGGGCACCGCCGTGCGCTTTGAGCCGGGCCAGGAGCGCACCGTGGAGCTGGTGGACTACGCGGGCGAGCGCCGCGTGTTCGGCTTTCAGGGGCTGACGCACGGCGCGCTGTAGAAATTTCAAGCCAAAACAGCCTCTAGCGCTTGATGGATAAGCGCCAGCAGCTATCAAAAACATAGTAATCAGTTCTCGCGGAGCACACCCCATGGCAACCATTGGACGACGCGCCTACGCCGAAATGTTCGGCCCCACCGTGGGCGACCGCGTGCGCCTGGCCGATACCGAACTCATCCTTGAAGTGGAAGCCGACCACACGCTGCGCGCAGGCAGCTATGGCGAAGAGGTGAAGTTTGGCGGCGGCAAGACCATCCGCGACGGCATGGCGCAAAGCCAGCGCACCAACGCAGGGACTGGAACAGGCCCCTGCGGTAGCGGCGCGGTGGACACCGTACTGACCAATGCCTTGCTCATCGACCACACCGGCATCTTCAAGGCCGACATTGGCCTGCGGGCCGGGCGCATCGCGTCCATCGGCAAAGCGGGCAACCCCGACGTGCAGCCCGGCGTGGACATCATCATCGGCCCCGGTACCGAGGTCATCAGCTGCGAGGGCAACATCGTCACTGCGGGCGGCATCGACAGCCACATCCACTTCATCTGCCCGCAGCAGATCGAAGAGGCCCTGGCCAGCGGCATCACCACCATGCTGGGCGGTGGCACCGGCCCCGCCACCGGCACGCTGGCCACCACCTGCACGCCCGGCCCCTTCAACCTGGAGCGCATGCTGCAGGCGGCCGACGCCTTTCCGATGAACCTGGGCTTTCTGGGCAAAGGCAACGCCAGCCTGCCCGATGCCCTGCACGAGCAGATCAACGCAGGCGCCATTGGCCTCAAGCTGCACGAAGACTGGGGCACTACACCCGCTGCCATCAGCAATTGCCTGGATGTGGCCGAAGCCACCGACACGCAGGTGGCCATCCACAGCGACACGCTCAATGAATCGGGTTTTGTGGAGAACACCATTGCCGCCGTGGGCGGGCGCGGCATCTGCGCCTTTCATACCGAAGGCGCGGGCGGCGGCCACGCGCCCGACATCCTGCGCGTGGTGGGTGAAGACAACTTCTTGCCCAGCTCCACCAACCCCACCATGCCGTACACGCACAACACGCTCGATGAGCATGTGGACATGCTCATGGTGTGCCACCACCTCGATGCCAGCATTGCCGAAGACCTGGCCTTTGCCGAAAGCCGCATCCGCAAGGAGACGATTGCCGCGGAAGACATCCTGCACGACCTGGGCGCCATCAGCATGATGAGCAGCGACAGCCAGGCCATGGGCCGCGTGGGCGAAGTCATCCTGCGCACCTGGCAAACCGCGCACAAGATGAAGGTGCAGCGCGGCAGCCTGCAGGGTGACACGGCCCGCAATGACAACCAGCGCATCAGGCGCTACGTGGCCAAGTACACCATCAACCCCGCCATTGCACACGGCATCAGCCACGAAGTGGGTTCGCTCGAAGTCGGCAAATGGGCCGACATCGTGATCTGGAAACCCGCGTTCTTTGGCGTGAAGCCCGCGCTCATCCTCAAGGGCGGGCTGATCGCCATGGCCGCCATGGGCGACCCGAATGCATCGATCCCCACACCGCAGCCTGTGCACTACCGCCCCATGTTCGGCGCGTTTGGTGGCGCCATTGCCAAGACCTCGCTCACCTTCGTCTCGCAAGCGGGTTTGATCGCTGGCATTGGCGAGCGCTTTGGTTTGCGCAAAACCTTGAGTGCCGTGCACAACATCCGTGGCATCCGCAAACGCGACATGGTGCACAACAGCTACACGCCCACAATGGAAGTGGACGCGCAGACCTACACCGTGCGCGCCGATGGACAATTGCTCACCTGCGAACCCGCCACGGTGTTGCCCATGGCGCAGCGCTACTTCCTTTTCTGACGCTCCATCAATGATCCAGGTCTCCAAACTCATCCCCCATGGCCAAGGCCTTGCACCCGTTTTTCTCAAGCGCGCCACCACGGTCGAACTCGACTGGGACGTTCGCCAGAAAAGCCGTTTTGCGGCCACCGATTCGGCCGGGCGCGAACTGGGCATTTTTTTGCCGCGCGGCACCCTGGTGCGCGGCGGCGATGTGCTGGTAGCCGAAGACGGCTCGCTGGTGCGCGTGATTGCGGCGCCGCAGCCCGTGCTGGTCATCACCCACTGCGCCAACCATGGCACACCGTTTGACCTGACACGCGCCGCCTACCACCTGGGCAACCGCCATGTGCCCATCGAACTGCAGCCCGACCACCTCAAGATCGAGCCCGACCATGTGCTGGCCGACATGCTGCGTGCCATGCACCTCATCGTGAAAGCACAAGACCTGCCGTTCGAACCCGAAGGCGGCGCCTATGCGACAGGGCATGGCGGAGGGCATGACCATGGGCATTCCCACGATGCCGGTCACGACCATGCGCATGACCACGCGCATGACCACGCCCACGCTCCGGCCCCTGCCCGCCTCGTGTCCATCCCGGTCGTGGCCCAGGGCCATGTGCATGGCCCCCACTGCAACCACGACCACTGAGCCGTCGCAGCGATTTCATGCGCCTGGACCGCACCGCCTCCCTGCCCGCCGCCAGCTTTTTGCAGCTGATGTGGCTGGCCTCCCCGGCTTTGCCTGTGGGCGGTTTTTCGTATTCCGAGGGGCTGGAGAGCGCCATTGAAAACGCGGGCATCGCCAGTGAATCCGCCGTGGCCGACTGGCTGCTGGACCAGCTCCACATCACCCAGGCACGCGGCGACATGGCCCTGATCGCCAAGGCCACAGGCGCCTGGCGCCGTGCCGACTGGGTGCATGTGCGCCAACTCAACGACTGGGTGCTGCACACCCGCGAAACCAGCGAACTGCGCCTGCAGACGGAGCAGATGGGCCGGTCGATGGCCGACTGGCTGCACAACCAGCACCAGGGCAATGAAGAGGTGATGCCCGCCGTGCGCCACCTGGCCGCACTGCCCCCCACCTACCCCGTCGCCTTTGCGCTGGCCGCATCCGCCACGCAGGCCAGCGTGCGCGAGGTGCTGCTGGCCTACGCTTTCGGCTGGGCCGAGAACATGGTGCAGGCCGCCCTCAAATCCATGCAGCTGGGCCAAAGCGCAGGCCAGCGCATCCTGGCGCGCCTGGCCGACGCTATTCCCCCTGCCGCAGACCACGCCATCGGCCTGATGGACAGTGAGCGCCAGGCTTTCTCGCCCATGCTGGCCATCCTTTCGGCCCAGCACGAAGTCCAATATTCAAGGCTTTTTCGGTCGTAGCCCTTATAGATACTGCGCAAGCAGCTATATTTTTAATAGTATAACCATGTCCACACTGCACCACATCCCCAACCGCACCAAGACCCTGCCCCCACTGCGCGTAGGCATTGGCGGCCCCGTGGGCTCGGGCAAGACCACGCTGCTGGAGATGCTGTGCAAGACCATGCGCGATGACTACGACCTCATCGCCATCACCAACGACATCTACACCAAGGAAGACCAGCGCCTGCTGACCGTGAGCGGCGCCCTGCCCGCCGAGCGCATTCTGGGCGTGGAAACAGGCGGTTGTCCGCATACCGCCATCCGCGAAGACTGCTCCATCAACCTGGAAGCCATCGACCGCATGCTGGGCGAGTTTCCCAACGCCGACATCGTGTTTGTGGAAAGCGGCGGCGACAACCTGGCTGCGACCTTCAGCCCCGAGCTCTCGGACCTCACCATCTACGTCATCGACGTGGCAGCGGGCGAAAAAATCCCCCGCAAGGGCGGCCCCGGCATCACCAAGAGCGACCTGTTCATCATCAACAAGACCGACCTGGCCCCGCACGTAGGCGCCAACCTGGAGGTGATGCGCGCCGACACCGTGCGCATGCGCACCAACGCGCAGGGCCTCAAGCCCTTTGTGATGACCAACCTCAAAACGCAGGCGGGCGTGGCCGAAGTGGTGAAGTTCATCGAGACCCGGGGCATGCTGCAAAAACCTGCGCCCGCTGCGGGCCCGGCGCCGCGATAGTCATCCGGCGCAAGGCGCTCTGGTGGGGCGCCCTGGCAAGCGAGATTTACAGGCGGGCGAAGGGATCGACCATTGACGCCAGCGTCACGGCGCCCGGCGCCACGGTGCCCGCGCGGCGGGCGGCCTCGGGCGGCTCGTCAACGGGGGTGAGCGCAAGCGGCTGCATGCTGCGGCCATAGATGCGCTGCACACGCTCTGCCAGCGTGGGGTGCGAGTCGAGCCAGCGCTCCATGGCGCCCGCGCCCGGCAGGTCCACCAGCAGCATGTGCTGCACGGCAGGGTGTGCCAGGCCCTGGTGGGTGGCGCGTTCGTAGTCTGCGGGGGTGTCGCGGCGCTGCGCCATCACCTTGCGCAGTACTCCGCCCAGGCCGTCGCGGCTGCGCGTCCATTGCACGGCGCGGGCATCGGCCAGGTATTCGCGCTGCCGCGACACAGCGGCCTTGAGCATGCGGCCCGCCAGCCAGCCGGCAAAACCCGCCAACATGATGGCCGAGCCAAACAGCCATGCCAGACCACGGCGTTCGCGCACTTCGTCGCCAAAGTTGTAGACCAGCTCCAGCCCAAACACCATGCCCGCCAGCCGCATCTTCAGGCGCGTGTCGCCCTCGTGCAGATGGCTCAGTTCGTGGGCCACCATGCCTTGTAACTCTTCGCGCTTGAGGTGATCCAGCGCGCCCTGGGTGACCGCCACCACGGCATCGCTCGCGTCCCACCCGGCGGCGAAGGCGTTGATGGCATCGGTGCGCGGCACCACCATGACCTGCGGCTGCGGCATGTGGGCGGCGATGCTCAGCTCTTGAACGATGTTGCACAGGCGCTGCTCGGCATGCGACACGGAGGGCCGGGCCTCGCGCGCGCCAATGCGCTGGGCCAGCTTGACGCCACCCGCACGCAGGTTGGAGGTTTCGACCCACCAACCGCCCAGCACCAGCATCAGCGACACCCCCACGTTCACGGCCAGAAAACCGGCCGGAAACGGAAGATGCACCGGCAGCACCGCCACCATCAGCAGCCAGGCCACCACCAGCGCCCCATGCACAGCCGCCACCAGCACGGCCACGGCCAGTGCAAAGGCGAGCAGCAGCCGCCGCGTTTCGCTGCGGGCGCTGTGCTGGTGGTCCCAAAATTTCATGGGGATGACTTATGCGGGCAGCTGGTCAGAACTGCACCTTGGGCGCGGCCCGCTCTTCTTCGCTGCGTGTGGCTTCGAGCATGGGCGCGGTGGGAAACCCCAGCAATCGGGCCACCACGATGGCCGGAAACTGCGCGGCCTGGTCGTTGAAGTCGAGCACCTGGTCGTTGTAGGCCTGGCGGGCAAAACCCAGGCGGTTTTCGGTGCTGGTGAGCTCCTCGCTGAGCGACTGCATGGTCGCGTCTGCCTTGAGCTCGGGGTAGCTTTCGGCCACCATCATCAGGCGCCCCAGGCTGCCACCCAGGGCCTGCTCGGCCACCGCCAGCGCCCCCATGGCGCCGGCACTGGTGGGCGCCGCCCGCGCTGCGGCCGCCGCACCTTGCGCCTGGCCGCGCGCCTTGATCACCGCCTCCAGCGTGGCCGCTTCGTGGGCCAGGTAGCCGCGCGCCACTTCCACCAGGTTGGGCACCAGGTCGTAGCGGCGCTTGAGCTGCACATCAATCTGGCCAAAGGCGTTGGCAATGCGGTTGCGCAGTTGCACCAAACGGTTGTAAACGGCGATGGCCCAAATCACCACCACGGCGACCAACGCCAGAACAATCCATGCAGTTGCCGACATATCCCACCTCCCATTTGATTGAATGAGAGCATCTTAACGGCCGAAGATGGCTTGTCCGACCGGGGTCTGAGCGCCGACGTTCACTGTGCGCAAGCGCCACAGCACCATCTTAGCAAAATTTGCATGAAATACGGCTAAAACCCTTTATGGGCAAGCGCCAATAGCTATTAATTTAATAGTTTTGGTTTGGCAACCTCAAACGCCTTTGTTGCGCATCCAGTCGGCGGTGCCCATGAAGCTTTCGCGCAGGCGCGCGCGCAGCGCGTCGGGAACGCCCGTCTCTCCCATGGCCTGGTCCATGCAGGCGACCCACTGGTCGCGCTCTTTGATGCCGATGGCAAAAGGCATGTGGCGCGCGCGCAGGCGAGGGTGACCAAACTGGTCGGTGTAGTACGACGGCCCGCCCAGCCAGCCGCACAGAAACATGAAGAGCTTTTGCCGGGCATCGGCCAGCTCATTGCCGTGGGCGGCACGCAGCTCGGCGTAGCCGGGCTCCAGGTCCATCAGGTCGTAAAAGCGCTCGGTGAGCGCATGCACCCGGCTTTCACCGCCGATCCACGCAAAGGGCGTCTCGGCGGCTGCGGGGTCGGAGCGGTCTGCGTGCGCATCAGGGACAGAAGAATTCATATAAAAACAGGCTCTAGTCCAATGGTATCAAGCGCTAGCAGCTATCAAATCAATATCAAAAATTGTCAAGGCAACGGTCGCACGCCATCACCTACTCTGCGGCACGGCGCAGCGTTTCCACCACGGGGCGGTTCAGCACATCGCGCAGCCCCCACCAGCCCGCCGCCAGCGCCAGCACGGCGCCCGCCAGGGCCCCCGCCAGCGGCACCCAAAGTGCGGCGGTCCAGGCGAAATCGAACACATAGCGCGCCAAGGCCCAGCCCACAGCCACGGCCACGCAGCTGGCCAGAAAGCCCGCGAGCAACCCCACGCCTACCAGTTCGGCGCGCTGCACCTGGCGCAACAGGCTGGCACGGGCCCCCACGGCGCGCATGATGGCGAACTCGCGCGCACGCTCTTCCCGCGTGGCCGTGACGGCCGCGAACAACACCACCAGCCCGGCTGCCAGCGTGAAGGCGAACAGGAATTCCACCGCCTGGATCACCTGCTCCAGCACGCGCTGCACCTGGGCAATGGTGGCACCCATGTCGACGTTGGTGATGTTGGGAAACTGGCGCACCAGCGCGTTGTCAAAGCCCGCCTTGTCGGGCGCGCGGTAGGCGGCAAGATAAGTCACCGGCACATCCTTGAGGCTGGCCACGGGATACATCACGAAGAAATTGGCGCGCATGGAACCCCAGTCCACCTTGCGCAGGCTGGTGATGCGGGCCTCGTTCTGCACACCGCCCATGTCGAACTGCAGGCGGTCGCCCAGCTGCAGGCCCAGGGTTTGCGCGATGCCTTCTTCCACACTGATGGCCCCCTCTTCGCCCGGCGTCCATTGGCCGGCAACCACCTGGTTGTGGCCGGGCGCATCGACCGCGTTGGAGAGATTGAACTCGCGATCCACCAGGCGCTTGGCGCGGTCTTCGGCATAGCTGTCCGGCCCCACGGGTTGGCCGTTCACGGCCAGCAGGCGGCCGCGAATCATCGGGTACCAGTCGTAGCGGGCCACGCCAGCGTCTTGAAGCACCTGCTGAAAGGCCTCGGCCTGGTCGGGCATGACGTTGATGACGAAGCGGTTGGGCGCATTCGGCGGGGTGGCCTGGCGCCAGCTGGCAATCAGGTCGGTGCGCAGCAGCACCAGCAGCACCAGCGCCAGCAGCCCTACGGCCAGGCTGCTGACCTGCACCACGGCATAGGCCGGGCGGGCCGATATCTGCCGCGTGGCCAGCACCAGCCAGCGCGGTGCAGTGGATTCGTTGACGCTCTTGCGCAGCAGCTTCACCGCCGCCCAGCTCAGCAGCGCAAACAGCGCCACGGCACCGGCAAAGCCACCCACGGCGATCAGACCCAGCGCCAGGTCGCTGCTCACGGCCAGCAGCAGTGCCGCAAAACCGGCCACGCCCACCGCCAGCACCACCAGCGACACGGGTTTGAGCCCACCCATGTCGCGCCGAATCACGCGCAGCGGCGGCACCTGGGCCAGTTGCAGCACCGGCGGCAGCCCAAAGGCCAGCAGCAGCGTAAGGCCCATGCCCAGGCCAAACGCCACGGGCCACAGGCTGGGCGCGGGCAGTGCCGACTCCACCAGCCCCGCCAGCAGCAGCACAAACACGTTGTGCACCAGGTAGCCAAGCGCCACACCCAGCGCGCTGGCAAACAAACCGATCAGCGCGAACTCGGTGGTGTAGGCGCCCGCGATGGCGCGCTGGCTCTGGCCCAGCACACGCAGCATGGCCGAGGCATCCAGGTGGTCGGCCGCAAAGCCGCGCGCTGCCAGCGCCACGGCCACGGCCGACAACAGGGCCGCCAGCAGGGCCACCAGGTTGAGGAATTTCTGGGCGCGGTCCAGCGTCTGGCGCATCTCGGGGCGGCCGCTTTCAAGCGACTCGACCCGCACGCCGTGCACTTCGGGCTTTGTCGCCTCGATGGCAGCCCATTCGCTGAAAACCTTGACTGCTGCAGGCGAACCGGCCACGGCAAAGCGGTAGGTCAGGCGGCTGGCGGGTTGCACCAGGCCGGTGGCGGGCACGTCGGCCTGGTTGAGCATGGCGCGCGGCGCAAAGCTCATGAAACCGGCGCCCCGGTCGGGCTCCACCACGATGATGCGGGCAATGCGCAACTGGGCATCGCCCAGCAGCAACATGTCGCCCATCGACAGCCCCAGCGCTTCCAGCAAGGGAGCGTCCACCCACACCTCGCCCGGCGCAGGAATATCGCGCGTGATCTGCGCCACGGCATCGGGCGAATCGGCCACCTGCAGGCTGCCGCGCAAGGGATAGCCTGGCTCCACGCTCTTGAGGGCCACGAGCTTGGTGGCACCGCCCTGCAGATCACTGGCACGGCCCATGGTGGGAAAGCCCATGGTCGTCACCGTCTGCAGGCCCAGCGCCCGCGCGCGCTCGGCAAAGGCGGGGGGCGTGGGGTTGTCGCTTGCCACCACGGCGTCGCCGCCCAGCAACTGCAGGGCGTCGCGCTCCAGCCCCCCCTGCAGCCGGTCGGCAAAAAAACCCACCGACGTCAGCGCCGCCACCGCCAGCGTGACGGCCACCATGAGCAGGCGCAACTCTCCGGCGCGCAGATCACGTGCCAGGGTACGCAGCCCCAGGCGGAAAAAAGACAGATTCATGGGGATGAACCTTAGCGCAATTGCGCTGCCGAAGCGGCTTTAGGGATTTGCCGCAGCCAGTTCGGTTTGCAGCAGCAGGCGGTCGGCACCGCTGTAGCAGACGAAGCGCCGGTTGGTTGCGCGGCCAATGGTGCACAGGCCGAGCTGCTGCGCCACGGCATGGCCCATCTGCGTCATGCCGCTGCGCGAGACCACGATGGGCACGCCCATCTGCGCCGACTTGATGACCATCTCGCTGGTCAGCCGGCCCGTGGTGTAGAAGACCTTGTCGCCGCCCGCCATGTCGCCTGCCTGCATCCACATCCAGCCGGCGATGGTGTCGATGGCGTTGTGCCGGCCCACGTCTTCCACGAACGTGAGCAGTTCCTCGCCGCGAAACAGCGCGCAGCCATGCACCGAGCCGGCGGACTTGTAGGTGCTTTCCTTGAGGCGAATCGCGTTGACGATGCCGTAAAGCTGCGCCTGCGTGAGCTGCGCTGCCGGCAGCGCGATACGGTCCACCTCGTCCATCAGCCCACCGAACACGCTGCCCTGCCCACAGCCGGTGGTGATCACCCTGGCCGCCGTGCGTTCTTCGATGCGCTCGATGCCGCTGCGGGTCTTGACGGCTGCAGCGTTGACCTCCCAGTCGACGGTGATGGATTCGATGTCGTGCACCGATTGCACCAGCCGCTGGTTGCGCAGGTAGCCCAGCACCAGCAGCTCGGGCAGCGCACCCAGTGTCATCAGCGTGACGAGCTCGCGCTTGTCCACATACACGGTCAACGGGCGTTCGGCGGGAATATGCACCTGCTCGCGTTCACCGCGCTCGTTCACCACCTCCACGGCGTGGGTCAGGGGGGCTTGTGCCTGGGTCAGGCGCGGCAAGGCGGGGGCCGCAAGATCGGGTACGTCAGTCATGCGATCAGCGTGCACGCATTCCTCGCCAGTCCGTCGCAGGACTGGGGGAATATCGACACGAACTCAGGGCTTGGGCGCCGACGCTGCAGGCATGAGCGTGCTGGGCGGGCTGCTGGCGGTACCGGGTGGCGAATGGGCACCCGAAGCTTCGAGCGGTTTGGCGGCCGGCGGGGTGTAGGCAAAAGGACCCGGATCGGTGCACCCGCTGGTGGCCACGGCGGGCTTGGCATCCTTGGCCGTGCGCCGGTAGTGCGCAGCCACCTTGTCCTGCGACTGGCAGAGCTTGTAGCTGTCCACCTTGCCGCTCCAGGCGGCCTTGGCAGCAGTCTCGGCGGCCTTGGCCTGTGCTTCAGGCGTGGGCGCTGGCAGCTTGGCAAGTGCCATGGAAGATGCGCCGGCCACCAGGAAGGCCAGCAGGGAATGGTGCATGCTCATTTTCATGTAGGCCTCGCTGCCTGCGCCGCACGGGCGGCACTTTCGGTAAGTACGGCAACGCCGCTGCGCTGCGCTGGAATCTTGCCGGCACGGACATCATCGGCCCAGAGCTCGTGGTGCTCGCGGGCCCAGCCCTCGCTGACATAGCCGGTTTTCATGGCCTTGTAGGCGCCCCGCATGCCGACGGTTCCCATGTAGATGTGACCGCAGATCAAGGCCATCATCCAGATCGCCAGCACGGCATGGACCATGTGGGCGATCTGCATGTCACTGCGCACGTCGCCAAAGCCGGGGATCAGCTTGTCCAGCACCAGCCCCGTGGCCACCACGAAGATGCCGGGGATGGTGATACCCCACCAGAACAAGCCCTTTTCACCCGCGTTGAAGCGGTGTGAAGGCACCTGGTGGTCACCGCCACCGAGCAGGCCGCCGCCCTTGCTGAGCCAGATGAAATCAGCGCGGTTGGCGATGTTGTCCTTCACGAAGGTGAGGATGATGACCAGCAGCGAAACCGCAAACAGCGGACCCATGAAGTTGTGCACGTTCTTGAGCGCATAGGCCAGCCAGCCAAACAGCGTGCTGCCGATGACCGGCAGCAGAAAGAACTTGCCAAACGCCATGACGATGCCCGAAATCGCCAGCGCGATGAAGGCACCGGCATTGGCCCAGTGCGCTGCCCGCTCAAAAGGCGTGAAACGCTCGATCCGGCGGTCTGATTCGGGGTGCTCGTGCCCCATGGGGCCCTTGGTGAAATAGAAAATCGCCAAGGCCAGCAACACCAGACCCAGCAAGGCAGCACCGTAGGGAATGATCCACTGGTTGCGCACCTGGCGCCAGCCCTCACCCGCGTTGGTCACCCGGGCCCCGGGGTATGCCACCATCGGCTGGATCAGGTTGCCGGCCTCGGGCGCCTGGGTCCGGGGCAGGCTGCTGTAGCCCGTCACACCCTGCCCCACCTGGCGCCACATGGGGGCGTTGTTGCCAGGCTGTACCTTGGCGCGCTCGCCGTTGGTCTGATCGGCGTATTGGGGGTCGGCGCTGGCGTCGGGCTTGATTTCAAAAATGTTCTGGCTCTGAATGCCACCGGGCGCTGCAGCAGGCGCGGGCGCCACCGCAGCTGGAGCCGCGGACGCATCCGTGGCGGCAGCCGGTGCCTGCGCATGGGCAGGCACCCATGCCAAGCCCACCGCCAAGGCCAGGGACCACATGATGTGTTTCATGGTGGGCCTCACTTGGATGGGGTGCGGGTGTATTCGTTCTGGCCGTACTGCTGGCGCGCCTTCAGCTGCTGCTCCCAGCTGGTCTTGTCGCCCACCTTCCAGCCCGGCTGGGTGAAGTTGCTGCCTGTGCCGGCGTACGGTACAGCGTCGCTCTTGATGCCGCCACCGGTCTGCGGTTTTTCGGTGCAGGCGGCCAGGCCGGCAAGGGCCAGCACCGCCGTCATAGTGATGGAAATGCGCTTCATGACTTGGCTCCTGCGGGTGGCTGTGCACCCTTTTGCGTGCCGTAGGCTGTGCCCCAGCCCCACACTTCGGCCCCCTTGCCGCGCTGCACCACGCGGTTGCGGAAGATGTCCGCCACCACATCGCCATCGCCGGCCAGCAGCGCCTTGGTCGAGCACATTTCGGCACAGGCGGGCAGCTTGCCTTCTGCCAGGCGGTTGCGCCCATATTTCTCGAACTCTGCCTGGCTGCCATTGGCCTCGGGGCCGCCGGCGCAGAAAGTGCATTTGTCCATCTTGCCGCGCACGCCGAACGTGCCTTGCGACGGAAACTGGGGGGCGCCAAACGGGCAGGCATAGCTGCAGTAACCGCAACCGATGCAGACATCCTTGTCGTGCAGCACCACACCTTCGTCGGTGCGGTAGAAGCAGTTCACGGGGCAGACAGCCATGCAGGGTGCATCGCTGCAGTGCATGCAGGCCACCGAGATGGATTTTTCGCCGGGGACGCCGTCGTTGAGCGTGACCACGCGACGGCGGTTCACGCCCCACGGTACCTCATGCTCGTTCTTGCAGGCGGTGACGCAGCCATTGCATTCGATGCAGCGCTCTGCATCGCAGATGAATTTCATTCGTGCCATTGTTCTGTCTCCTGATCAGTGCCGCGCGCTCACGCCCGTTCCACGTTGCAGATCGTGGTCTTGGTTTCCTGCATCATGGTCACGCTGTCATAGCCATAGGTGGTGGCCGTGTTCACTGCCTCGCCCCGCACGACGGGTGCGGCCCCCTTCGGGTAGTGCGCCAGCATGTCGACACCTTGCCACCGGCCAGAGAAGTGAAAGGGCATCCAGACCGTGTCGGGCGCAACGCGCTCGGTGACCAGCGCCTGCACATTCAGGCGCGCACCCGTAGGGGAACTCAGCCACACGCGCTCACCATTGCGGATACCCCGGTCGGCAGCCGTCTTGGGGTTGATTTCCACAAACGCCTCTTGCTGCAACTCGGCCAGCCAGGGGTTGGAGCGGGTTTCCTCGCCGCCGCCTTCGTATTCGACCAGGCGGCCGGAAGTCAGGATGAGCGGGAATTTCTCGTAGACCTTGTCGGCCACGTTCTTGTCCTGCAGGGACTTGTAGAGCGTGGGCAGACGCCAGAAAGCCTTCTTGTCGTCGTGCGTGGGGTACTTGGCCACCAGGTCGGGACGCGTGCCGTAAATGGGCTCGCGGTGCTGCGGAATCGCATCGGGGAAATTCCACACCACGGCCCGGGCCTTGGCGTTGCCAAACGGATGGCAACCATGCTTCATGGCCACGCGGATGATGGCGCCCGTAGGGTCGGTCTTCCAGTTCTTGCCTTCGGCCTTGGCCTTCTCGGCGTCAGACAGGTCGTCCCACCAACCCAGCTTCTTGAGCAGCACATGGTCGAACTCGGGGTAGCCCGTGGTGATTTCCGCACCCAGCGAATGCGATCCGTCTTCGGCCAACAGGTTCTGGCCGTCCTTTTCGACACCGAAATTGGCGCGGAAGTTGCCGCCACCATCCATCACATGCTTGGAGGTGTCGTACAGATTGGACGAGCCTGGGTGCTTGAGTTCGGGCGTGCCATAGCAGGGCCAGGGCAAGCCAAAGTAGTCACCGGTGAAGTCGTAGCCGGTCTCCTTGTCCTTGCCGCCCTTGGCCTTGAGGGTTTTCACATCGAACACATGCATGTTCTTCATGTGGGCCTTCAGGCGCTCGGGGCTCTGGCCGGTGTAGCCAATGGTCCAGACACTGCGGTTGATCTCCCGCAGGATGTCCTCGGGCATGGGCTCGTCCATGCCCTTGACCTTCTGCATCTTGTAATTCTTGGACAGCTCGTTGGCAAAACCGAGCTTTTCAGCGAACTGGTGCATGATCATGTGGTCGCTGCGACTCTCCCACAGCGGCTCGATCACTTTCTCGCGCCACTGCAACGAGCGGTTGGATGCCGTGCAGGAGCCACTCGTCTCGAACTGCGTAGCCGCCGGCAGAAGGTACACCGCGCGGTTGGGGTTGAGGTCTTCGGTTTTGCCGGGCATGGCCGCCATGGCAGCGGTGGCCGATGGGTAAGGGTCCACCACCACCAGCAGATCCAGCTTGTCCATGGCCCGCTTCATCTCCAGACCACGGGTCTGCGAATTGGGAGCATGGCCCCAATAGAACACGCCGCGCAGGTTGGAGTCCTGGTCGATCAGTTCATTTTTCTCCAGCACGCCGTCGATCCAGCGCGACACGGTGATGCCGTTCTTGGACATCATCGCGGGCGAGGCGTACTGCTTCTTGATCCATTCGAAATCCACACCCCACACGGCCGCGAAGTGCTTCCACGAGCCTTCGGCCAGGCCGTAGTAGCCGGGCAGTGAGTCGGGGTTGGGGCCCACGTCGGTGGCGCCCTGTACGTTGTCGTGGCCGCGGAAGATGTTGGTGCCACCACCGCTCTTGCCCACGTTGCCCAGTGCCAGCTGCAGGATGCACGAGGCGCGCACCATGGCATTGCCGATGCTGTGCTGTGTCTGGCCCATGCACCAGACGATGGTGCCAGGGTTGTTGTCGTGCAGCATCTTGGCGACCTTGAACATCTGGTCTTCCTTGACGCCGCAGGCCTCTTCCACCTTGTCGGGCGACCACTTGGCCAGCACATCCTCGCGCACCTTGTCCATGCCGTAGACACGGTCGTTGATGTACTTCTTGTCTTCCCAGCCGTTCTTGAAGATGTGGTACAGCAGGCCGAACAGGAAGGGGATGTCGGTGCCCGAGCGGATGCGCACATACTCGTCGGCCTTGGCCGCGGTGCGGGTGAAGCGCGGGTCCACCACGATCATCTTGCAGCCGGTTTCCTTGGCGTGCAGCATGTGCAGCATGCTCACCGGGTGGGCTTCGGCGGCGTTGGAGCCGATGTACAGAGCGACCTTGCTGTTCTGCATGTCGTTGTACGAGTTGGTCATGGCGCCATAGCCCCATGTGTTGGCCACGCCCGCCACGGTGGTGGAGTGGCAAATGCGGGCCTGGTGGTCGCAATTGTTGGTGCCCCAGAAGCTCACGAACTTGCGCAGCAGATAGGCCTGCTCGTTGTTGTGCTTGGACGAGCCGATGAAGTACACGCTGTCAGGGCCGCTGGCCTTGCGCAGTTCCTGCATCTTGGCGGTGATTTCGTTCAGGGCCGTGTCCCAGCTGATGCGCTCGTACTTGCCGTTGACCAGCTTCATGGGGTAACGCAGGCGGTACTCGCCGTGGCCGTGTTCGCGCAGGGCCGCACCCTTGGCACAGTGCGCACCCAGGTTGATGGGCGAGTCGAACACCGGCTCCTGGCGTACCCACACGCCGTTTTCCACCACGGCGTCGACCGCACAGCCCACCGAACAGTGGGAGCAGACAGTGCGGCGCACTTCGATCTTGCTGTCGCCGATGCCGACCTTGGCACCTTCGGCGGCGTTGGATTTCTTGACCAGCGTGAGCTGCGACGCGGCAATGCCGACGCCCACCCCCAGACCGGAGCGGCGCAGGAACGAGCGGCGGTCCATGGTGGGCAGCGCCTGCGACAGGCCACGGCGCAGGCTGTGCACAAAAGGAGACGCCGAGGACGATGCGACCTGCGCGGCGTGGGAAGACTTCTTGGTAAGCAACATGGTGCGCCCCGCTGTCAGAGTTGGGTGGTTTTGTAGTACTGCTTGACGTGGGCAGACAGGTGGTAGCCACCGCCCTTTTCAGGGGCCACGCGGGCAGGCTCGGACACCGTGGCGTCAGAGGGAATCACCTGGGGAAGCGCCACGACGGCTGCTGCTGCAGCCCCTACGGTGGCGGCACCGGAAAAGAAACTCCGGCGTGAGGAATGGGGCTGGCGGTTCTGCATGCTTGTCTCCAGAATGGCTGGCAGCTATGAAACGGAATTCATACGAGTCTATGTCAGTGTGTAAAACCCTGCAATCGCGCTTTCCACCCCCCACTAATGCGCTCATCTTTTATAGCGTCCGCATCAGGGTTTCTGCGGACTCCAAGACTCACTCCAGCATATCGAAGCCCTGGGCCTCCACCGCCACGAAAGCCCGCGTGAACTGGGCCAGTGCGGCATAAAACCGGGCCGCAGGCTGCCCCTGCAGGGCATCGCACAACTGCAGGATCCAGGGTTGCAGATGTGTCGCAAAAAAATCACGTTGCGCCGTCAGGTTGCAGACAGCCATGTCGTCGCCCGCGATCAGGTAGCGCATCACCTCGCACAGGTAGGCCACATGGTCTTCGGTTTCCGGCATCGCTTCTGTGCGCGCCAGGCCCAGCGCCGCCAGGTCGCTGCGCAAGCGCACCAGCGGCTTTTCGTTCAAGAATCCGCTCAGGTAGAGCGAACCATACAAGAACACCTCGGGCTTGCCCACACCGCCGAACAGGCGATCGAACTCTGCGGCAATGTCCGCATCGCTGTGGGCCCGCGCGGCACCCACCAGCTGCTGCCAGGGCTCCTGCAGAAAGCCGCCCTCCATGGGGGCTTCGGTGACGGCCACGCGCAGCGCGGCCAGGGTTTCCGGCGTGGGCCTGGCGTAGTAGAGCTGCGCCAGCAGCCCATACACCTCGGCGCGCGCGGTTTCTTCGTCCAGCGCCGAGCTGCCGGCCGCGTTCAGGGAAAGGGAATCGCTCACAGATCGGTCACTTTCGTTTCGCTTTGGGAGGAATACAGATCGATCACGCGGCAGTCGCTGCACATCTTCAGCCGCTCCAGCGCCTCGCCCTGGAACATGGGGTGGCCCGACAGCTTGCCCAGCATGGCCTCGATGGCCTTGACGGTGCCAAAGGGCTTGCCGCAGCGCACGCAGGCCCAGGGCTTGGCTTCGTTGAGCACGCGCAGCTGCGCGCGCTCGGGCGTGAGCAGCAGGCGCGGCTGCAGGGTGATGGCGTTTTCGGGGCAGGTGGTGGCGCACAGGCCACACTGCACGCAGTTCTTTTCAATGAAGCGCAGCTGCGGCAGCTGCGGGTTGTCCTGCAGCGCACTCGCCGGGCAGGCGCTCACGCAGCTCAGGCACAAGGTGCAGCGGCCCTTGTTGACTTCGATGGTGCCCAGCAGCGATCCCACGGCCGGCAAGGCGATGGCCTCTGGGCGCTCTGCCACGGGCATCGGAGCCTGCTCGATGAGGTGGTCGAGCGCCATCTCCAGCGTGCTGCGCTTTTCCTGCGCCACCGCAAAACGTGCAGCCACGGCCGGGATCTTCTGGCGCGTCTGGCCCAGGGCCTGCAATGCGGCGTCCAGCTCGGTGGGGTGCGTGGCGCGCAGCAGCTGCACGTGCGTGCCTGTGTAGCCCAGCCCACGCAGAATGGCTTGCGCCACATCCATCTGTGCCTGCAGGCCATCGAGGTACTGCGGCGCCTCCTCCTGCGTCGTCAGCACCACCACCTGCGAGGCACCGTAGGCAATGGCGCTGAGCCACAGGTCCACGCCGGTGCTGGCCGTGTGCCACAGCGCCACCGGGATCACGTGGACGGGCACGCCCTGCGCCAGTTTCAGTTGCGCCGCACGGCCCAGTTCTTCCACCAGCGCCTGGCCGCGCTCCTGGCTGTGCAGCAGCAGCACGGCGTCCTTGCCGCCTGCGGCGGTGTAGGTGGACAGCAGCGTCTTGAGCTTGGTGCCCTGCTCCGTGGCACTGGGGTAGGCATAGGTCAGCGCACCCGTGGGGCAGACGGTGGTGCAGGCGCCGCAGCCCACGCACAGGTTGGGGTTCACCTTGATTTGCTGGCGGCCCTTGTCACTGCTGATGGCCTCGGCCGAGCAGATGTCCACACAGGCGTTGCAGCCCACGGTTTCGTTGCGGCTGTGGGCGCAGAGCTTTTGTTTGTAGGCAAAGAATCGGGGCTTCTCGAATTCCCCCACCAGTTCGCGCAGTTGGAGCAGGGCCGACAGGTCGCGCCCATCCCAACGGAAATAGCCCTGCGGCAGCGCGTGCTGCAGGAAGGTGGGCGTGGCAGTGGCCGAGCGCAGGTCCAGCACCAGGTCAAAACGCTCGGTCTGCACGGCAGCGTCGCGCGTGAAGTCGATGGCACCGGCCACCTGGCACACCTTCACGCAGGCGCGGTGCGACTGGCAGGCGGCCAGGTCGATCTGGTAATCGAGGCCAATGGCGTTCTCGGGACAGGCCGCCACGCAGGCATTGCAGCGCGTGCACAGGTCGAGGTCGATGGGGTTGTCGGCCTTCCACTGCAATTCGAACGCGCCCAGCCAGCCGGCAAGGCCCGTGATGCGCCCGCCCAGCACCGGAAAGCGCCGTGCCTGTGCGCCCCCGGCGTTGCCAGGGCCCTGCGTGAACAGGGTCACATCCAGCACGTCCGACACCAGGGCTGCAGCCTGCTCGGCCTGGTCGAGCGGTCCGATGATGAGCAGGCGGCCCGTGCTCTTGTAGGTGACCGTGGGCACGGGCGGTGGATCAGGCAACCGGGCCGCCGCCAGCAGCGCTGCGATCTTGGGACTGGCCTTGGCGGCATCGCGGCTCCAGCCACCGGTTTCGCGGATGTTCACAAACCGGATGGGGGACACCGCCCCCTCGGTCTGCTGGCCCAGGTCGCCAAACAGGCGCTGCTCTTGCGTGCAGGCCACCACCACATCGTCACCCGACTGGATGGCCTTTTGGAACGCCCCCGCATCGCGGCGGCACAGGGTGGAGTGAAGGGTCAGGTCTTCATGCAGCGCCGCGCCCAACGCCTTTGCGTTGAGGGGCATCGTCTGGTTGCAGTCGCAGAGGAGCGTCGTGGTCATGTTCTGTGTGGCTGGCTGGCATGGCCACCGCATCCTGTGCGGAGTCGGTGGCAAGCGCAAGCTCGCTGGAGGGGTCGCTAGGAATGGCGTTGCAGACCCCGGACTGTGCCACGTCTGGGGATGTTTGCCCCTCCGCATCATCCCGAGGCTGAGCAATGGCAGGGGCTATTGCATCTGCTTGCGTGTCTGCGATTGCCTCTGCGGTGGCACCGTCCACCAACGCATCGGGCGATGCCTCGGCGTTGGCCTTCTTCTCATGGTCAAAGAAGCCCATCGCATGGGCACTGGTCAACTTGCGCAGCATCCCGGCAGGCAGCGGATCGGGCTGGGTGTAATCGCCAACGTAAATATCGAGGCCATCCATCACATTGAAGTGCGGATCGGCAAACAACTTCTTCATGGCCAGGTTGCGCACTTCGGGCGAGACGGCACGGTCCACAAAGGGCTTGAAGTCAGAGGCGGGGGTGAGGGCCTCGGCATCCGACAAGGTGGGCGGTGGTGGCGCATCCGGGGTGGGGGCTGCGGGTACGGCGGTGGCTGCTCCAGCAGCAGCCGGAGCGGGCACGGGTGCGGGATTGGCCACCTGCGAGGCTGGCGCGGGCGGCGGCGGGTCCTGCACGGGCTTGCCCGCCAGCACATCCTGCTTGCGGCGCGACCAGCGTCCGAGAAATCCGTCAGCCATGGCCTCCTCCTCCACCGCCGCCGCGCTGCTTTTCGGTGGTCACGGAGGCCGGATTACCAAACCGGTCCTGCAAGGAACGGAAGCTGTCGGGGCGCTTGCGGCGCTTGGGCTCGGGCTGGTAGTGCTCGGCCACGAAGGCGCGCAGTGCCTCCACCACCTCGGGCGCCGCAGGCACCTGTTCCACGGTTTCCTGCGCGTCCAGCCAGCGGCCCGCATCGTGGTAACTCAGGCTCACTGCAACCGGGCGGGCCAGCGGGATCTCGCCGGTGCCGGGGTCTTCATCGCGGCGCCACATCACAAACCAGCAGGGGGCTGGCGAAGTGAGATTCAGGTGGTAGCCCTCGGCATCATCACGGAACAGCTCCACGCGAAAGCCCGGGAACAGCCAGCGCTGCTCGCGCTCGTCCTGAAGGATCTGGCGCGGCTCGGTGCCAAAGGCGGGCTCATTGATCACCACCTCGGCCAGCGACCACCGCCAGGGCTGCCAGCGGTTGGCTATGTGCTCGCACCGCATGATCACGGCAACGTCGGTGTAGGGGCGCTCAGTCATGGGCGCAGACTTTACCCCGGAGCCACCCCATCGGCGGCAATGCCCGCAAAGCCCCCTTGCGCACCGTCAGCTTGCAGCCCCTTCCAGCCGTTCCACGGCCACTGCGCAGTACTTGAACTCCGGGATCTTGCCGAACGGGTCCAGCGCCGCGTTGGTCAGCAGATTGGCCGCCGCCTCCACATACGCGAACGGCATGAACACCGTGCCGCGCGGCGTGCCGTCGTCGCGGCGCACGCGCACCTGTACCATGCCGCGCCGCGATCGGATGCCCACCAGCGCACCCGGCGCCACGCCCAGCCGCGCCAGTTCGTCGCCATGCAGCGACGCGGTGGCCATGGGCTCGATGGCATCGAGCACGGTGCTGCGCCGCGTCATGCTGCCCGTGTGCCAATGCTCCAGCTGGCGGCCGGTGATAAGCACCAGGGGATAGTCGGCGTTGGGCGTTTCGGCCGCCGGGATCAAGCTGGCGGGCACGAGTTGGAGGCGCCCCGTGGGCGTGGGGAACTGGTCTTTGAAAACAATGGGCTGGCCGGGGTCATCCGGCGTGAGGCAGGGGTAGGTCACGCTGGAGTCACGCTCCAGCCGACCCCAGGTGATGCCCTCGATGCTCGCGTGCATGGCCTGGCGCATTTCGTCGTACACGGCGGCCACGCCGGATTCGTCGCCTTCGTAATTCCAGCCGAGGCCCACCCTTTTGGCGATCTGCTGAATGATCCAGAGATCGGGCCGCGCATCGCCCGGCGGGTTGAGCGCGCGGCGGCCCATCTGCACCATGCGATCGGTGTTGCTGGCCGTGCCGGTCTTCTCTGGCCAGGCGCTGGCGGGCAGCACCACGTCGGCCAGCCAGGCGGTTTCGGTCAGGAAGATGTCCTGCACCACCAGGTGCTGCAGGCTGGCCAGCGCGTGGCGCGCGTGGTTCAGGTCGGGATCGCTCATGGCGGGGTTCTCGCCCATGATGTACATGCCGCGCACCTTGTGCGGGTCGGTGTCAGGCGCCAGGGCCTTGTGCATGATCTCGACAACGGTGTATCCCGGCGCCTCGTCCAGCGGGGTGCCCCAGAAATTCTCGAACCACGCGTGCGCTTCGGCGTTGTCCACGCGTTGGTAGTTGGGGAACATCATGGGGATCAGCCCCGCGTCGCTCGCACCCTGCACGTTGTTCTGGCCGCGCAGCGGATGCAGACCCGAGCCTGGCTTGCCGATCTGGCCGGTGACGGCGCACAGCGCAATCAGGCAACGCGCGTTGTCGGTGCCGTGCACATGCTGGCTCACGCCCATGCCCCACAGAATCATCGCGGCCTTGGCCCGCGCGAAGGCACGCGCCACCTCGCGCAGCGTCTCGGCCGGGATGCCGCACACGGGTGCCATGGCCTCGGGGCTGCAGCCCATCACGTTGGCCTTGAGCGCCTCGAAATCGGTGGTGCGGTCGTGGACAAAGGCCTCATCCACCAGACCTTCGTCGATCACGGTGTGGATCAATGCGTTGAGCATGGCCACGTCGGTGTCGGCCTTGAACTGCAGCGTGCGCCACGCGTGGCGGCCGATGTCGGTCACGCGCGGGTCGGCCAATACAATCTTGGCGCCACGCTTGGCCGCATTCTTCATCCAGGTCGCCGCCACCGGGTGGTTGGCCGTGGGGTTGGAGCCGATCACGAAGATCAGCCCGGCATGCTCCACGTCGTTCACCGGGTTGCTCACCGCCCCCGAGCCCACGCCTTCGAGCAGCGCGGCCACGCTGGAGGCGTGGCACAGCCGCGTGCAGTGGTCCACGTTATTGCTGCCAAAGCCGGTGCGCACCAGCTTCTGGAACAGGTAGGCCTCTTCGTTGCTGCCCTTGGCCGAGCCAAAGCCCGCCAGGGCCTTGGTGCCGTGCGTGTCGCGCAGGCTCTTGAGCTGGCCTGCTGCGAGGTCCAGCGCCTCGTCCCAGGTCGCTTCGCGGAAGGTATCGCGCCAGTCAGCACCGTAGGGCCGCACCTCCTTGGGCACGCCGGGCTTGCGGATCAACGGCACCGTCAGGCGGTCGGGGTGGTGGGCGTAGTCAAAGCCGAAGCGTCCCTTCACACACAGGCGGCCGTGGTTGGCGGGGCCGTCGCGGCCTTCGACGCTGATGATCTTTTCATTGCGCACGTTGTAGGTGATGAGGCAGCCCACGCCGCAGAACGGGCAGACCGAATCGACCTTGCGGTCCACTTTTTGCGAGCCGATGTGCGTCTTGGGGCTGAGCGCACCCGTGGGGCAGGCCTGCACACATTCGCCGCAGGCCACGCAGGTGCTCTCGGCCATGGGGTCGTCAAGGTCGAAGATGATCTTGCTGTGGGCTCCGCGCAGGGCGTAGCCGATCACGTCGTTGACCTGTTCCTCGCGGCAGGCGCGCACGCAGCGGTTGCACTGGATGCAGGCGTCGAGGTGGACGGCCATGGCCGGGTGGCTCAAGTCGGGCGCAGGCTGCTCGCGGTGCAGCGCCTTGAGCGCGGGGCGCACGGCCACACCCAGGCGGTCGGCCCAGGCGCTCAGTTCGCCGTGCTGGCCTGCTGCTGGGGCAGTTTTTGAATCCAATTCGCCTGTAGCGCCAGATGCGCATGCGCTACCAGCTATCAATTCAGGAGTATCTGGTTGGTCATCATTCCATTGGTAGCCCACGTCCGGCATGTCGGACAGCAGCATCTCCACCACCATCTGCTGGCTCTTGCGCGCGCGCGGGCTGGCGGCCTGCACTTTCATCCCTTCGGTCGGCGCTCGGCAACAGCTGGGGGCCAGCGTGCGCTCGCCCGCGATCTCCACCACGCAAGCGCGGCAGTTGCCGTCGGGGCGGAGGCCGTCGGTGTAGCAGAGGTGCGGGATCTCCACGCCGTGGCGCTGCGCGGCTTTGAGGATGGTGTCACCGGGCTGGGCGGTGACGGGCCGGCCGTCCAGCTCGAACGCCACGCCGGGCAGCGCAGCGGCAGAGGTGAACACGGCGCTCATGGCTTCACCCCTGCGGGCAGTTGCTCGGCCAGCGGGCTGTTGCGCGGCTTGGGCAGGTCACCCGGCCACGGCCCCTCGCCCACTTCGTGCGCAAAGTATTTGTGGATGCAGCGGATGGGATTGGGCGCCGCCTGGCCCAGGCCGCAGATGGACGCATCGGCCATGACCTGCGCCAGGTCGTCCAGCAATTCTTCATCCCACTGCGGCGCTTCCATCAGCGTGGCCGCCTTGGCCGTGCCTACGCGGCAGGGCGTGCACTGGCCGCAGCTCTCGTGTTCAAAAAAGCGCATCACGTTCAGCGCCGCCTCGCGCGCGCTGTCGTGCTGGCTGAGCACGATGACGGCGGCCGAGCCGATGAAGCAGCCATAGGGCTGCAGCGTGTCGAAGTCCAGCGGTATCTGGTTCAGGCGGGCGGGCAGGATGCCGCCCGAGGCGCCGCCCGGCAAATAGGCGTAGAGCTGGTGGCCATCCAACATGCCGCCGCAGTATTCGTCGATGAGTTCCTGCACGGTGATGCCCGCCGGCGCGAGCTTGACGCCGGGGTGCTTCACGCGGCCGCTCACGCTGAAACTGCGCAGGCCCTTGCGGCCGTGGCGGCCAAAGCTGGCAAACCACTGCGGGCCGCGCTCCACGATGTCACGCACCCAGTACAGGGTTTCAAAGTTGTGCTCCAGCGTGGGCCGGCCGAACAGGCCCACCTGCGCGATGTAGGGCGGGCGCATGCGGGGTTCGCCGCGTTTGCCTTCGATGCTCTCGATCATCGCGGACTCTTCGCCGCAGATGTAGGCACCCGCGCCCCGGCGCAGCTCGATGTGCGGCAGCGGGCATGGGGGCTGCGCGCGCAGGTCGTCCAGCGCGGCCTGCAGCAGCGCGCGGCAGCCGTGGTATTCGTCGCGCAGGTAGATGTAGACGGACTCGGTGCCCACCACCTGAGCGGCGATGAGCACGCCTTCCAGAAAGCGGTGCGGGTCGCGCTCCAGGTAGGTGCGGTCCTTGAAGGTGCCGGGCTCACCTTCGTCGATGTTCACCGCCATCAGGCGAGGAGCAGCTTGCTCGCGCACGATGCGCCACTTGCGGCCCGCCGGAAAACCCGCGCCGCCCAGGCCACGCAGGCCCGAGTCTTCCATGGCTGAAAGCACGGCCTCGGCGTCCATTTCGCCATTCACCAGTGCAGCGGCCGTCTGGTAACCGCCGTGCGCGCGGTAGGTGGCGAGGTCGGTATGGGCGGGGCTGACGCCTTCTGGCGGCGCAGGCACGCTGCGCCCGGCCAGCGCTGCAACATCAAAATTGGCAGCCCCCTGTGCATAGGGATGTAGCGCTACCGACCGATAGGGCTTCAAATCGATGGTTTCCAACACCCCATCGACCGTGGCGTGTGGCACCGGGCACTGGTGCACCACGGCCACGGGCGCCTGTTCGCAGCGGCCCACGCAGGGCACGGCCTGCACCTGCACATCGCCCTGCCCGGCCGCACGCAGGCGCTCGGGCAGCGCGGCCAGCAGCGCGCGCGCGCCGGCCATGCTGCAGCTCAGACTGTCGCACACGCGCAGCACCAGGCGCGGCGCCTGGGCCTGGTCGCCGCGAACGATCTCGAAGTGGTGGTAGAAGCTGGCCACCTCGTACACCTCGGCCATGGGCAAGTTCATCTGCCGGGCCAACGCCACCAGGTGCCGGCCGTGCAGCACGCCAAAGTGGTCGTTGAGGCGGTGCAGGTATTCGATCAGCAGGTCGCGCCGAAAGCCCTCGGCCGGTCGAGAACCCAGCAAAGCGGCCACCTCGACCATCGCGGCGCCTTCAGGCTGGCGGCCCTTGAGCTGGCTGGCGCGGCGAAGGCTGGCGCGCAGGTCATCGGGGGTGGCGAGCGTTGCGACCGAGGCTGCGGCAGGCGGGACAGGTGATGGCTGCATGGGTGTTGTCTCGGTTGAGCAGGCCTCGGCAAAGGGGCTCCATCTTTCAGAATTTCAAAATGGATGGCAGGGTACCGGGACAGACTACAGATCATATCCATCGGCAACATATCGTCACCATACTGACATCAATTAACAATAAACATACCCCGGCACCGTAGAGTGGGTTTCTCACACTTTTGACAGGAAGATGCCATGGCTCGATTCCCGTTGCAAAAGGCCGCCTCGCGGCGCAATGCGTCTTGGTACCAGCTCGCCGCCACCCTGCTGACCCTGGTGTTCGGCGCAAGCTTCGGCGCTGCGCAGGCCAAGCCGGTCAAAACGGCTTATGAGTACTACGCCGAGGGCAACCCCGATGTGGTGCCCACGGTCAGCCAGTCACAACCCCACCCGTCGTATGTACTGATGGGCGGTGGGCCCGATGTGGACGATGCCTTCCGGTGGATGATCCGGCGCGCCGGGGTGGCGCCGGGCACTGGTGGCCGCCTTGTGGTGATCCGTGCCTCGGGCGATGACGGCTACAACCCTTACATCTACTACAGCGGCCGCAAGTCGGCCATGGACTCCGTGGTCCGGGACGGCTGGGTTGGCGGGGCTTCGCTGGGCTTGAGTTCGGTCGAAACGCTGGTGATTCCCAGCACCGCGGCCGCCAACGACCCTTTTGTCAACACCGTGCTGGCCCGGGCCAATGCGGTGTGGATTGCCGGTGGTGACCAGGCCAACTACATCCGCTACTGGAAGGGCCAGGCGCTGGAGGCGACCTTGAACGGCCTGATGCAAAAGAACGTGCCTATTGGCGGCACCAGTGCGGGGCTGGCCGTGCTGGGCGGGTTTGACTTTGCCGCGCTCAATGGCACCGTCACCTCCACGCAAGCGCTAAGCAATCCCTACAACAGCTACGTGACGCTGGACCCCAACCCCTTGAGCACGGTGGGCGGCTTCATCGCACCGCCGGCGCTGGCCAATACCATCACCGATTCGCACCTGGATTCACGCGATCGCATGGGCCGACTGATCACCTTTGTGTCCCGCCTGATCGGCACCTATTCCGGCGCGGGCCAGCAAGAGTTCGGCTGCCCTGGCGGCGTGCTGGGCAACAACACCGCCCGGGGCATCGGCATTGGCGTGGAAGCCGCCCTGCTGGTGCAGCGCAACCCTGACCTCACCTACAGCGGCAGTCGGGTGACCAATATCTCCACCACCACGGAAAGCGCGGTGTACTTCATCAACGTAACGCTGGGGCCGACCGTGTGCGCTGCGGGCAAGCCCCTGGAAGTGCCCACGTCATCGGTGGTGATTCGCAAACTCGCCAATTCCGCTGCGTCAATCAACCTGACCGACTGGTCGGGCTTCCCCATCTACCAGTCGGTGGGCGTGATGAACGGCACATTGCTGCCGGCCAACCCCTACTGATGCACCATGGCGATCAGGTGTTCTTGCTGATCGAGATCGTTGGGAACTTGCTGGAGAAGTCTTTCGCCTGCCGGGCGATCTTCACCGCCACATCGCGCGCCACCTTCTTGTAGATCCTGGCCACGTCGCCATCGGGATCGGCCACCACCGTGGGCTTGCCACTGTCGGCCTGCAGGCGGATGCTCATGTCGAGCGGCAGCGCGCCCAGGTAATCCATGCCGTACTCGGCCGCCATCTTCTTGCCGCCGTCGGCGCCAAAGATGTGCTCGACCTGGCCGCAGTTGCTGCACACATGCACGGCCATGTTCTCGACGATGCCCAGGATGGGCACACCCACCTTCTCGAACATCTTGATGCCCTTCTTGGCATCGAGCAGCGCGATGTCCTGCGGCGTGGTCACGATCACGGCGCCTGTCATGGGCACGCGCTGGGAGAGCGTGAGCTGGATGTCGCCGGTGCCGGGGGGCATGTCGATGATGAGGTAGTCGAGGTCTTTCCAGTTGGTCTGCCGCAGCAGCTGCTCCAGCGCCTGCGTGGCCATGGGGCCGCGCCAGATCATGGCCTCATCCTGGTCCACCAGGAAGCCGATGGACATGACCTGCACGCCGTAGTTCTCCAGCGGCTCCATGGTCTTGCCATCGTCGCTTTCGGGGCGGCGGTTGATGCCCAGCATCATGGGCTGGCTGGGGCCGTAGATGTCGGCGTCGAGCACGCCCACGCTGGCGCCCTCGGCGGCCAGGGCCAGGGCCAGGTTGGCGGCCGTGGTGCTCTTGCCCACGCCGCCCTTGCCCGAAGCCACGGCAATGATGTTCTTGACCTGCGGCAGCAGCTGCACACCGCGCTGCACCGCATGGGCCACCACTTTGGTGGTGATGTTGACCGACACGTTTTCGACCCCGGCCACGCCCTTGGCGGCGGCCACCAGGCTGCGGCGCAACTCGGGCACCAGGCTCTTGGCTGGGTAACCCAGCTCCACATCAAAGGCCACATCGCCGCCAGTGATCTGCACATTGCGCAGGGCGCGGGTGCTGACGAAATCCTGGGCTGTGTGGGGGTCCAGCACGCTGGAAAGTGCGGCCAAGAGGCCCTGTTCGGTGACTGCCATTCAATAAACTCCAGAAGAGGCCGGTAGTCTATCCAAGCGCTGTTCCCCCGTTGTCTGAAGGACAATGCGCACGCCTCGCCGCAGGCGGCACCCCGTGAAACCGAATGAAAAGGACCTCCGTGAAATTCAAGATGGCCGAGAAATCCCTGTTTGCCATGCTGCTGCGCTCGCCGTGGTGGGTCAGCTTCGTGGTGGTGGGCGTCATCGTCCTGGCGGCAGGTGCGCTGCTGCCCAGGGAGTATTTCGTGGTGGGTGCGCTGGCCGGATTTCCCATCTTCGTGGTGGGCTGCATTGCCGCCTGGAAGCAGCTGCGCGCACCCAGCCCCGCCCACCTGTCCGGAATGCTCGACACAGCGGCCCGCATGCCCTGGCGTGACTTTGCCAGTGCGCTCGTGGCCGCCTGGACGCGCGCGGGCTACACCGTGGAGCGCCTGCCGGGCAACGGTGCTGCCGATTTCTGCCTGGCGAAGAACGGCAGCACCACGCTGGCCAGCGCCCGCCGCTGGAAAGCCGCCACCCATGGCGTGGAGCCGCTGCGCGAACTGCGCGCCGCCATGGACCAGCGCGGCGCTCCCACGGGCCTGTATGTGCTGGCACAGGGCGGCCTGAGCGACAACGCCCGGCTGTATGCGCGCGACAACGGCATCACCATCGTGCAGGACGCCGCCCTGGCCGCGCTGCTGCTCGCCAAGGCCTGATCCAGCGCCCCGCACAAGCCGGCCCGCCGCACCGTGCCGACCGCCACCCCATCGCCCCGCACAGGCCTGCTCCTCACCGGGGGCGGCGCCCGGGCCGCTTACCAGATGGGCGTGCTCGAAGCCATTGCCGACCTGCGCCACGCCTGCGGCGCCAGCCGCCAGCCCAATCCGTTTCCCATCATCACGGGCACCTCGGCGGGGGCCATCAACGCCGCCGCACTGGCCTGCGGCGCCGACGATTTCGACCGCACCGTGCGCCGCATCGCCCGCGTGTGGCGCCAGTTCCACGCTGGCCAGGTATACGGCGCGGATCCGTTCAGCGTGATGCGCAGCGGTGCCCGCTGGCTCACCCTGGTGTCGCTGGGCTGGGCGCTGGCCCGCTGGCGCCGCATGCGCCCGCGCTCGCTGCTGGACAATGCACCGCTCGAAAAACTGCTGGGCAAGATGGTGCCGCTCATGCGCCTGCCCCGGCTGATGCACAAAGGCCACCTCACGGCACTGGCGGTCACGGCATCGAGCTACAGCTCGGGCGAGCATGTCACTTTTTTCGAGGTGGCCGACGGTGAACAGCCCTGGGTGCGCTCGCAGCGCAAGGCGGTGCGCGCCCGCATCACGCACGAGCACCTGCTGGCGTCTTCGGCCATTCCCTTCGTCTTTCCGGCCAAGGGGCTCGCCATCGATGGCCACACCGAATACTTTGGCGACGGCTCCATGCGCCAGTCGGCCCCCATCGCCGCAGCGATCCACCTGGGGGCCGAGCGCGTGCTGGTCATCGGCGCGGGCCGCATGCACGAGCCCCAAGGCGACAGCGCCGCCACGCCCTCGCCCGGGTACCCATCGCTGGCGCAGATTGCCGGGCATGCGCTGTCCAACATCTTTCTGGATGCGCTGTCGGTCGATGTGGAGCGGGTCAAACGCATCAACCAGACGCTGTCGCTCATCTCCGAGGACAAACGCTCCCACAGTGCGCTGCGGCCCATCGAGCTGCTGGTGATCGCCCCCTCGCAGCGGCTCGACGCCATAGCGGCCCGCCATGTGGGCGACCTGCCCGGCCCCGTGCGCGCCATGCTGGGCGCCCTGGGCGTGACATCGAACATGGCCGATGTGCGCGGCGCGGCGCTGGCCAGCTACCTGCTGTTCGAACGGGGCTACACCCAGGAACTGATGGCCCTGGGCCGCAAGGACACCCTGGCCCGGCGGGCCGAGGTGTGCCACTTCTTTGGCTGGAAGGACACGGGCGCCGAACTGCGCACCCGGCCATACACCTGACGCCGGGTCTGCACCCCCACCGCAGAGCGCCTAAAATTGCGGGTTCCGCCCGAGAAAGCCGCTTCCATGACGTCCTCCGCACGCAAACTCTTCGTCACCACCGCCCTGCCGTATGCCAACGGCAACTTCCACATCGGCCACATCATGGAATACATCCAGGCCGACATCTGGGTGCGCACGCAGCGGCTGCTGGGCAACGCGGTCAACTTCGTCGGCGCCGACGACACCCACGGCGCGCCCATCATGATCGCCGCCGAGAAGGCCGGCAAGACGCCGCAGCAATTCGTGGCCGACATCGCCGCCGGGCGCCAGCAGTACCTGGACGGCTTTCACATCGAATTCGACAACTGGCACAGCACGGACGCACCCGAAAACCACCAGCTCGCGCAAGACATCTACCGCGACCTCAAGGCCAACGGCCTGATAGAGACGCGCACCATCGAGCAGTTCTTCGACCCCGAGAAGAACATGTTCCTGCCCGACCGCTTCATCAAGGGCGAATGCCCCAAGTGCCACGCCAAGGACCAGTACGGCGACAACTGCGAGGTCTGCGGCGCCGTGTATGCGCCCACCGATCTGATCAACCCCTACTCGGCACTGTCGGGCGCCAAGCCGGTGCTCAAAAGCTCGGAGCATTTCTTCTTCAAGCTGTCCGACCCGCGCTGCGTGGCCTTTCTGGAAGACTGGACGCAAAACGGCCGCCTGCAGCCCGAGGTGGCCAACAAGGTGCGCGAATGGTTCACCGTGCGCACCAACCCCGACGGCAGCACCAGCGAAGGCCTGGGCGACTGGGACATCTCGCGCGATGCGCCCTACTTCGGCATCGAGATCCCCGATGCACCGGGCAAATACTTCTACGTGTGGCTCGACGCCCCCATCGGCTATCTGGCCTCGCTGAAGAACCTGCTCGAAAAACGCGACCAGGACTACGAGGCCTACATGGCCGACCCGGCGCTGGAGCAGTACCACTTCATCGGCAAGGACATCGTCACCTTCCACACCCTGTTCTGGCCCGCCACGCTGAAGTTCAGCGGCCGCAAGGTGCCCGACTCGGTGTTCGTGCACGGCTTCCTCACGGTGAACAACGGCGAGAAGATGAGCAAGAGCCGCGGCACCGGCCTGGACCCGCTCAAGTACCTGGGCCTGGGCATGAACGCCGAATGGCTGCGCTACTACCTGGCCACCAAGCTGAGCAGCCGCAACGAAGACATCGACTTCAACGCCGACGACTTCATGGCCCGCGTCAACAGCGACCTGATCGGCAAGTACATCAACATCGCCAGCCGGGCGGCCGGCTTCATCGCCAAGCGCTTTGGCGGCCAGCTCGGCGAAGTGTCGGCCGACGGCGATGCGCTGCTGGACCACCTGCGCACCTTGGCCCCGTCCATCATCGAGCTGCTGGCCGAGCGCGAATACGGCAAGGCCCTGCGCGAGACCATGCTGCTGACCGATCGCGTCAATGCCTACGTGGACCAGAACAAGCCCTGGGAGCTGGCCAAGCAGGACGGCATGGAAGGCCGCCTGCAGGACGTGTGCACCACCTGCATCGAGGCCTTCCGCCTGCTCACCATCCTGCTCAAGCCCGTGCTGCCCGCGCTGGCCGCGCAGGTCGAGGCCTTCCTCAAGGTGCCGCCCTTCTCCTTTGCCGACGCCACCACCATGCTGGGCAAGGGCCATGCGATCGGCGAGTACAAGCACCTGATGCAGCGCGTGGATGCCAAGCAGCTGGAAGCATTGTTTGAGCCTCCAGCACAGGCAACGATTGAAACCGCAGCCCCCGGCGGCGAGGAGCTGGCCCCCACCATCACCATCGACGATTTCACGAAGATCGACCTGCGCATTGCGCTGATCGTGAACTGCGAGGCCGTGGAGGGCTCGACCAAGCTGCTGCGCCTGACGCTGGACGTGGGCGAAGGCACTGACCCGCAGGGCAATCCCGTCACGCGCAATGTCTTCAGCGGCATTGCCAGCGCCTACCAGCCCGCCGACCTGATCGGCAAGCACACCGTGATGGTGGCCAACCTGGCGCCGCGCAAGATGAAGTTTGGCGCGTCGGAAGGCATGGTGCTGGCCGCCAGCCATGGCGACGAAAAGGCCAACCCCGGCATCTACGTGCTCAATCCCTGGCCCGGCGCCACGCCCGGCATGCGCGTGCGCTGACACGGTCACCCCAGAACCGGACACGGCGATCCCGGACACGCCTCCTTGGGGCGCGCACGGGTGGCAACATTTCGCCCGCGCCCTTCATGCAGGTTCAACCCCGCACAAACGCAGCGGCTTCTGCCCAGGTGGTGCGGCCGGAGCACAAGCCTCAGCGGAACATGCCCGCGGCCTCCTGCCTGCCCCAGCGTGCACACCCGGCGTTCAGGGCAATACGACCTGGGCCTTGGCTCGGGCGATCTGCAAATTCGCATCGCGCTGCAGCAGCAGGCGCTGCGCCACCAGCGCGTTGGCCGCTTCGGTCACGGCCGCCACGTAGCCCTCTTGCGTTCCATACAGTTCCTCCAGCGAGGGCCGCGCATCGCCCGCCGCCAGCCGCGCGGCGCGCGTCTTGTGGAAGGGGATGAAGCTGCCCGTGAGGTTGGCCAGATCGGTGATGCCGGGTGTGGCCACGTAGTTGAACTCGATGCTGGTGCCCAGCGGCGCACGCGCCTCCACGCTGCGGATGCCGGCGCGGGTGAGGCCCGTGGAGGCATCGACCTGCGGAACAAGGATGGCGTAGTCGCGGCCCAGGTTGCGCGGAGGCAGCACGGTGGCGATGCCCGCCTCGTCCTGCGGGATGTACTGCGGGCCAAAGTCGAACAGCGGGAAGTTGTTATACAGACCGCGATAGCTGAAGTCCGGGATAGGCGTCTGCACGCCGCCCACCGCCCAGGTCAGCCCCTTCATGGCCGGGAAGCTCAGCGCCTCGGGCCGCACCAGCGTGCCGTCAGCCAGCTTGGGCACCTGGCTGGCGGGCGGCTGCGTGCCGCGCACCACCCAGTCTTCCAGGTTCAGGAACAGCGCGCGGAAGGTGTCGTTGAACTGCACCACCGTGCCCGTGGGGTACGTGGCGCGCGTGGGCGCATAGGCAATGCTGGCCGTGCCCCCTGCCCCGCCGTGCTGGGTGCTGGCGTAGTAGTAGATGCGGGCGTTGTCGGGCTGCGGCAGGTCCTTGGTGCCGTTGGCGTCGGTCAGCACGGGCGAGCCCTGCAGTTGCCAGAACTCCGTGCCCGACAGGCCCAGGAAGAACTTGGGGCAGGTGTTGGTGGCGGCGCAGCGCTTCATCACGCCACCCTGGCGGCCACTGATGTCGTCCATGTAGTCCTTGTCCAGCCCACGCGGCGCGGTCTGGCCAAAGGCCGTGTGGTCGGTGCGCAGGCCACCACCACCGCCGGGCACGGCAAAGCGGGTGTTGATGTGGGTCTGCCGCGCGGCCACGTGGGCGTACATGCCGTCGAACACCTTGCCCCCATCCAGCGCCTGGTTGAAGCCCAGGTGCAAAAAGGTCTTCATCGCGTTGCCCGACTGCGAAGTGCCCTGCCCCAGCGTGTACTGGATGCGGCCTGCGAGCGGGTTGGGGGTGCCCGCCGAGTCCGCCGCCTTGCTGCGGAAGAAGCTCACGGTGTCGCGCAGCGCAGCCAGGCCCACGCCCATCACTTTGGGGTCCTTGGCGACGTAGACCAGTTCATACAGGTAGGCGGGGTCGAACCCGCCCTTCAGGCACACGCTGGTGGGACTGGCCGTGCCGGGGAAGGCGTTGGTGCCCGTGTCGCAAGTGGCGAACTTCCAGTCGCTCGCGGGCACAGGGATGCGCGCATCCGTCTCGTTGGCGCGGCGGGTGAGCGAGTAGCCGGGCTGCGTGTTGTCCAGGCTGGCGGGCTCGTACGGAATCATGGTGCCATTGAACACGCCGCCGGGCAGCGTCATCGCGGGGCTGGCCGCAGCAGGCACCAGCTCGGCGCGGTAGGGACCGGTGATGCTGCTGCCGTCCTTGTTCTTGGCCACGGGCACGCTCACCGTGAGGCGCGCAGGTGTGCTCTTGGGCACGTCGCCCTGCCAGGCCGAGTACAGCATCACGTACCCCCGCTCCAGGTAGACCGCATCGCTGGGCGAGGCCGTGGGGTTGAGCAGCGTGAGGATGTTGCCGCGGTTGGGCGCGTCGTAGCGCAGCACGCCGCTGGCCTTGGCCATGTTCTTGGGCTTGAGCATGACGAAGTCGGCCTTGTACTCGACCATGCCGTTGGCATTGGTGGGCGCCAGCGCCAGGTCCTGGATGGTGGCGTTCTTGGGGTCCTTCGGATCCACCTCGCCGCTGAGCGTGCCGGTCAGGCGCTCGTATTCGCCCACGTCGCCATAGGTGCCGGGGAAGGCTTCGGTGGCGGTGATGGCCAGCTTGAGAGCCGGGCCCTTGGGCGCGTCGTTGCTGGAGCCCCCGCAGGCGGTGATGGCGGCTGCGGCGGCGGCTGTCAGCGCGAGTTTGGTGAATGCATGAAGCGGTTTCATGGTGTCTGTCTCCTTGGATGGATGGTGGTGCGGGCCGCTTGGGCGGCTCTGGAACAAAACGGCAGCGTCTGTTGCGCTGCGCGCGGGCAAGGCTTCGCCCAGACCTGCCGGTAAAGGCAGGCTGCGAGAAGCAAAACGGGAATGAAACGGCCCGGTGGGTGGGTCGGTGGCTTATTCGGCCTCGATACCTGCGGCCTTGATCACCTTGCCCCACTTCTGGGTTTCGGCAGCCTGGAACTTGGCGAGTTCATCGGGCGTTGTGGTCCAGGCTTCGGAGCCTGCGTTGTCGTAGAAGCTCTTGGCCGCAGCGCTCTTGGTGGCGGCGGTCAGCAGCTCGTTCAGGCGCGCCACCACTGGCGCGGGAGTGTTGGCCGGCACGTAGGCCGCAAACCAGTAGCCCATGTCGTAGCCCTTCACGCCCGCCTCGTCGAGCGTGGGCACGTCGGGCAATTGCGCGCTGCGCTTTTGCGTGGAATAACCCAGCGCACGCAGTTTGCCCGCCTTGACCTGCGGCACGCCGGTGGAGGTGTCGGTGATCATCAGATCGATCTGCCCGCCCAGCAGGTCGGTGATGGCCAGCGGGTTGCTCTTGTAGGGCACATGCAGGATGTCCACGCTAGCCAGTTGCTTGAGCATTTCGCCCGCCATGCGGCTCGATGAGCTGCCGCTGCCAAAGCTGAGCTTGCCGGGGTTCTTCCTGGCAAAGGCCAGCAGCTCGCCCACGTTCTTGTACGGCGCGCTGGCGTTGACCACCAGCACCTGCCCGCCCTTGCCCAGCCCGGTGACGGGTGCGAAGTCCTTCACCGGGTCATACGAGAGCTTCTTGTACAGGTGCTCGTTGGCCGCGTGCGTGGTGTTGGTGGTGATGAGCACGCTGTAGCCATCTGCCGCCGCCTTGGCCACGGCAGACGCAGCAATCATGCCGCTGGCACCGGCCTTGTTGTCGATGACCACGGGCTGCTTGGTGTCGTTGGTGATGGACTGGCCCAGCGCACGGGCCAGCTGGTCAGTGGCGCTGCCTGCGGCAAAGGGCACGACGAAAGTGATGGCCTTCGAGGGGTAGGCGCCAGCAGCCTGGGCGACGGCTGCGGGGGCGTGCAATGTGCCGAGCGCCAGCACGGCGGCTGTGGCGAGCAGAGCGCGGCAGCAGCCTGCGCGGGGGGATGGATGGGTCATGTTGTCTCCTTGTGTTGGTATGGATGGGAAAGGAAGGGAAAGAAACCAGAGGACTTACACGGCGGGGCCACCGAAGTACGGCGCCAGGTGCGTTGGCACGGTGACGGGCATGTCCAGCAGCAGGTAGCTCAGTGCCTTGCCGTGGCTGTCGAGGTTGAGCGAATCGTTCACGCCGCCGTCGAGCACGTCGTCCAGCACGATGTTCATGGCCTGCAACTGGGGCAGCAGGTAGCGCGTGACCTGGCGCGGGCGGCGCTGCGCGAACTGGCGCGCCACGGCGGCCTCGGTGACCTGATCGACCAGCACATCCCACAGCGCGGGGTGCCAGGCGATGACGCTGATGTTGGAACGGTTGCCTTTGTCGCCGGTGCGGCTGTGGGCCAGGCGGTAGAGGGGAACGGTGATGGGGTGGTCTGTTGTGGTCATACCTTGAATCCTCAACTCACCATCTCGAAACGCACGGCCACCGCATCGCGCGGCACCAGGCACGACACGGTGCCCAGGCGCGGCCGCATGGCAGTGCGCACGCCGCCGCCGCCTGCGGGACCGCAGGTGTAGAGCGCGGTCACCTCGCGCACCAGGCGCTGGGCGCTGGCGTGGTCGCGGTGTTGCAGAGCGACGCGCAGGCGCACATCGCGGGCGTCACCGACTGCGGGGTCGTCCAACCAGCGGCTGGTGTCGTCGCCAAAAATGCTGGTCACGCCGATCAGGTCGATGCGCAACGGGCCCAGGCCCTGCAAGCGCTCGCGCAGCACCTCGCCCGCCAGGCGGGCACGGGCTTCGGCGCGCGGGCCGGCGTAGGAGATTTCGCCCTCGGCAAACCAGCCGGATTCAAAACACACGTTGACCTTGAGCGTGGCGGGCCGCGCGTGGCCCTGCACCCATTCCAGCCGCACCGCGTCCGCGCCCACGGTGGTCACGCGGGCGGCGGTGATGTCGGCCACCACGTCGGGCGTGAGGTAGGCCGCCGGGTCGTGCAGCTCGTACAGCAGTTGTTCCTTCACCGTGCGTTCGGTGATGCAGCCGCCCGTGCCGGCGGGCTTGGTGATGGTGCAGTGGCCGTCGGCGTCGATCTCGGCAATGGGGTAGCCCAACTGGGCCAGGCCCGGCACGTCCTTGTAGCCCGGGTCGGCAAAGTAGCCGCCCGACACCTGCGCGCCGCATTCGAGCAGATGCCCGGCCATGGTGGCGCGGGCCAGCCGGTCCCAGTCGTCCAGCGCCCAGCCGTAGTGCGCCAGCGCGGGGCCCAGCACCAGCGACGGGTCGGCCACACGGCCGCAGACCACGATGTCGGCACCCGCGCGCAGCGCATCGGCAATGGCCTGCGCGCCGATATAGGCGTTGGCGCTGACGATGGGCTCGGTGGGCATGGCGCTGCCCAGGGCACCCTGCAGCAGCGCGCGGTGCTCAGGGCCGCTCAGATCGTCGCCCTGCAGCACGGCAATGCGCGGGCGGGCCAAGCCCAGCTCGGCCGCCAGCGCATGGATGCGGCGCGCAGCGCCGTGGGGGTTGGCCGCGCCAAAGTTGCTGACGATGCGCACACCGTGCGCCAGGCACTGCGCCAGCACGGGGCGCAGCAGGTCCACCAGCAGGGGTTCATAGCCCGCATCGGGGTCGGTGCGGCGCGCGAGCTGGGCCAGCGCCAGCGTGCGCTCGGCCAGGGTCTCGAAGATGAGCACCGCAGGCTGGCCGCTGGCGACGAGCGCCTGCACCACGGGCAGGGCCGCATCGGTGCGGTCGCCCGAGAAGCCGGCGGCGCAGCCCACCAGCAATTTTTTGTCAGCGTTGTTCGCCATGGAATCCTTATCTCCTGCGCCCACTGTAGGCAGACTGCTGTATTCTGTGAAATCGATTGTTACGATCAATCCATCTGAAATTCAGATGAATCACCACACCACGGCATGAGCGCCCACCACCTCTCCAGCCGCCAGCTCGACGCCTTTCTCGCACTGGCCGAGCAGCGCAGCTTCACGCGCGCCGCCACCTTGTGCCACCTGTCGCAGCCCGCGTTCAGCGCCCTCATCCGCGCGCTGGAGGACGACCTGGGCCTGCGCCTGTTCGACCGCAGCACGCGGCATGTGGACCTCACGCCCGAGGGGCGGAATTTTCTGGAGTCGGCCCGCCGCATTCGCGCCGACATCACCAGCGCCCTGGCCGCCGTGCGCAGTGCCGCCACGCTGCAGCGCGGGCGCGTGGCCGTGGCGCTGCTGCCGTCACTGGCGGCGGGCTGGCTGCCGGGCGTGCTGGCGCAGTACCGCGCGGAGCACCCGGGCATCGAGATCGACATTGCCGATGTGCTGTCCGAGCCCTGCATCGACCGCGTGGCCAGCGGCCACGCGGACTTTGCGCTGGCCGCCATCCGTGCCGACACGCCCGCGCTGCAGGCCGAGCCCTTTTGCAGCGACGACTTTTATCTGGTCTGCCCGGCCGACCACCCATTGGCGCGCCGCCGCAAGGCCATCACCGCGCAGGACCTGGCCGCCTGGCCCTTTGTGCACCTGGCGCGCACCAGCAGCGTGCGCCAGTACCTGGAAGCCACCCTGCACCCGCAGGCCATGCACACGCTGATGGAGGTGGAGCAGCTCGCCACCGTGATGGGCATGGTGCGCGCGGGCCTGGGCATCAGCGTGGTGCCGGCGCTCACGCTGTTCCACTTTGAGCAGCCGGGCCTGGTCACCAGGCCGCTGTCGCTGCCGGGGCTCACGCGGCAGATCTACCTGGTGCGGCGGCGGGACGAAAGCCTGTCGGTAGCGGCGCAAGCGCTGTATGCTCTGGTCATGAAGAAGCGGCCATGAGCATCACCCGGAGCACAGCCATTCCTTCGGCATCTACACGCTCCACCCGTGGCCGGATGCAAAGCCCGGCAGCGCGTGCGCTGCAAGCGGCCCGACTTATGCGCAGTCTGGCCTGTGCCTTGGTGGGCACCTTGCTGCTGCCGCAGTTGCTGGCCGGCTGCACGGTGGTGGCGGTAACCACCACGGCCGTCAGCGTCACAGCCACCGCCGTGGGCTTGGCAGCGGATGCGGCCGTGGGCACGGCCAAGGTGGTGGGCAAGGGCGTGGGAATAGCCGTCGATGCCATGTCCAGTGACGAGGCAGCGGCCGACAACAGCGGCATCCAGATCAGGGAATCCATCCGCCCGGCGCCCGGAGCGCAATCCGCACCGCCCGCGCTGCCGGACCCACAGCCCCCGTCAAATCCGCCCCCGCTCACTCCCCGGTATAGCGCCCCGGCCGGTGGCTGATCCACAAAAAACCGCTCATCACCAGCACCGCCAGCACCGAATACGCCACCCGCTCCACCGGCACGACGAACAGCGCCAGCAGCACCACGGTGCCGTCGATCATCATCTGCACCTTGCCGGCGCGCATGCCGTAGCGGCTTTGCAGGTACAGCGACACCACCGTGGCCCCACCCAGGCTGGAGCGGTGGCGCGCCAGAAACAGGCAGCCCGTACCCAGCAGCAGCCCGCCCAGCAATGATGCGAACAACGGATTCAGGTAGTCCACATGCATCACATGCGGAAACAGCTCGGCCAGCAGCGACAGCAGGGCCACGCAGACAAAAGTCTTGATCGTGAATTCGCGCCCCATGCGCGTCCAGGCGAACCAGTAAAACGGCAGGTTCACCACAAAGAACAGTTTGCCGAACGAGATGCCCGTGACGTAGTGCAGCAAGAACGCCACCCCCGCCGTGCCGCCCACCAGCAGGCCTGCCTGGTTGAACAGCATGAGCGCCATGGCCACGAACAGCGTGCCGGCAAACAGTGCCTGCACGTCTTCGAACGTGCCGTGGCGCAGGGAGGAAGGCGAAGGGGAGTTGTCAGGCATGGAAGAGTTCACGAGAGGAGTGCAGGCAAGCAACGCGCCAGGCCATGGAGCGGCTGACCGCGGCGCCGGCAAAGCCCGCCATGGCATCTTGGAAAAAATGCCTGTATCGCTTATGCAAAGAGCGTATTGTGCTATTAATTAAATAGCATCAACAAAAAACACGCGCCAGCAGGGTACGACCGCAGCGGTTGTGCTTTGTTACCGGCTCACTACACTGGGCCACCGGCTTTTGCCTTCGCTGGCCACCCGCGCCCTGTCCATCCATGCGTTTCTCGCCCGCCTTTCGCCCCCGCCTGCTCGATGCCCTGCGCGGTTACAGCCGCAGCCGCTGGCTGGCCGACCTGGGTGCGGGCGTTACCGTGGGCATCGTGGCACTGCCGCTGGCCATGGCGTTTGCGATCGCCAGCGGGCTCAAGCCCGAAGCCGGGCTGTGGACGGCCATCATTGGCGGCTTTCTGATTGCGCTGCTGGGCGGCACCAACGTGCAGATCGGCGGGCCGGCTGGTGCCTTCATCGTCATCGTCTATGGCATCGTCGAGCGTTACGGCGTGGCCAACCTGCTGATCTCCACGGCCTGCGCGGGCGTGCTGCTGTTCCTGCTCGGGATGTTCAAGATGGGCAGCCTGGTGCGCTTCGTGCCGGTGAGCATCGTCATCGGCTTCACCAACGGCATCGCGGTGCTGATTGCGCTGTCGCAGCTCAAGGACTGGCTGGGACTGGCCATCGACAAGATGCCCGGCAACTTCTTCTCGCAGGTGCACACACTGGCCCTGCACATGGGCAGCATCAACCCCTACGCGCTGGCGCTGGGCGCTGCCTGCCTGAGCGGGCTGTTTGTGTGGCCGCGCCTGTTCGCGCACGGCTCACCGGTGCTGCGCGTGGCCGAGGGCCACACCGTGCGCCGCTTTGCCCGCATTCCGGCGCCCGTGGTGGCGCTGGTCACGCTCACGGCGCTGGCACGCTGGCTGGAGATGCCGGTGGAGACCATCGGCAGCCGGTTCGGTGGCATTCCGCAGCAGCCGCCGGCCTTTGCGCTGCCCGATTTTTCGTGGGAGACGGTGCGCCTGCTGGTCACGCCCACCGTCACCATTGCGCTGCTGGGCGCCATCGAATCGCTGCTGTGCGCGCGCGTGGCCGACCAGGTGGCCACTGACCCGCACTACCGCAAGCACGACCCCAATCAGGAACTCATGGCCCAGGGCGTGGCCAATTTCGTGGTGCCGTTCTTCGGCGGCATGCCGGCCACCGGCACCATTGCCCGCACCGTCACCAACCTGCGGGCGGGCGCCAGCAGCCCCATTGCCGGCATGGTGCATGCAGCCACGCTGGCGGTGATCGTGCTGGTGGCTGCGCCGCTGGCGCTGCATATTCCGCTGGCGGTGCTGGCCGGCATCCTGCTGCATGTAGCGTGGAACATGGGCGAATGGCACGAGTTTGTGCGCCTGCGGCATTTCAGCAACCACTACCGCTTGCTGATGCTGGGCACGTTTTTCCTCACTGTGGTGTTCGACCTCACGGTGGCCGTGGAGGTGGGGCTGGGGCTGGCCTGCGTGCTGTTTGTGCGGCGCATGAGCGCGCTGTTCCGCGCCGAACCCGAGTCCGCGTCCACCCCCGGTACCGATGGCCTCGCACTGGAGGCTGGCCCCCGCCCCCGCATGGCCTGGCGCCTGCACGGCGCGCTGTTCTTTGGCGCAGCGGCCAAGATCGACCCCATCGTGCAGGCCATCGAAGCCGGCCCCGACAACCCCGAAGTGCTGCTGGACGCACGCAACCTGTTCGCGCTCGACACCACCGGCCTCGAAGGCCTGGAACAGATCCTCAAGGCCGTGGGCCAGCGCGGCGGCGTGCTGAGCGTGCTGGATGCGCAGGAGCAGCCGCGCTCGCTGATGGAGCGATCGGGCTTCAGCGCCCGGCTGGCCGAGCAGAATGCGGCGCAGGCGGCCGGCACCGATGCCCACCACAAGGACCGGGAGGAGACACCCCATGCAGGCACGGCACCATGATGTGGTGATCGTCGGCGGCGGGCTGGCCGGCATCGTCACCGCACTGGAGTGCCTGCGTGCCGGCCAGTCGGTCGCCCTGATCGACCGCGACACGCCCGAGCGCCTGGGTGGCCTGGCCCTGTGGGCCTTTGGCGGCATGGCGCTGGTGGGCACGCCACTGCAGGCGCGCATGAAGATCCCCGACACGCCCGAACGCGCGCTGGCCGACTGGCTGCGCTTTGGCGAACTGGGCACCGAAGAGGTGTTCCCCCGCCAGTGGGCCGCGCATTACGTGCAGCATTCGCGCACCGAGGTCTATGACTGGCTGCTGGCCAAGGGCCTGAAGTTCATGCCCGCCGTGAACTGGGTGGAGCGCGGCATGCACGGCGACGGCAACAGCGTGCCGCGCTACCACATCGTCTGGGGCACGTCGCGCGAGCTCACCCGCCGCATGATTGCCGCGATGCAAGCGGCGGGCGAATCGGGCAAAGGGCGGCTCACCTTGCTGCACCGCCACCGCGCCACCGCGCTCGACCTGCAGCAGGGCCGGCCCACCGGCGTGCTGGCGGTGAACGAGGACACCGGCGCCGAGCGGCTGCTCCAGGCCCCCGTGGTGGTGCTGGCCATGGGCGGCATCAACGGCGGCCACGCGCAGACCCGCGCCAACTGGCCCAAGGACCGCCCCCTGCCCGCCACGATGCTCAACGGCGCCCACCCGTTCGCTGACGGCCAGATGCACCACTGGGTGGCAGACAGCCTGGGTGCGCGCATCACCCATGCGGGCGAGATGTGGAACTACGCCGCCGGCTTTCCGCACCCCTTCCCGCATTTCGAGGGGCATGGCCTGTCCGCCATTCCGTGCAAATCGGCGCTGTGGCTCGACCACAGCGGCCGGCGCATCGGCCCCGAGCCGCTGGTGACGGGCTTTGACACCCACTGGCTGTGCCAGCGCGTGGCGCAGCAAGAGAAACCCTGGACCTGGCACCTGCTGAACTGGCGCATCGCGGCCAAGGAGTTCGCCATCTCGGGCGCCGAGCACAACCAGCGCATCCGCGACATGCAGTTCCCCCAGTTCCTCAAGGAAACGCTGCGGGGCAACCACCGGCTGGTGAAACAGATGGCCGCCGAGAGCCGGCACTTCCTGGTGGACGACACGCTGGCCGGCCTGGCCGCCAAGATGAACGCGCTGACCGGCACCCAGGACGTGCAGCCCGGCGTGCTGCAGGCCACGGCCGACGCCTTCGACGCCAACTTTTCCAGGGGCGCCAGGCTGCACAACGACGACCAGATCCGCCGCATCCTGCACGCGCGCCAGTGGGGGCCGGACAAGCTGTGTACCTGCGCGCCCGCGCCGCTGCAAAAACCCGGCGCGGGGCCCTACATCGCCGTGCAGATGCAGCTCATCACGCGCAAGAGCCTGGGGGGCCTGCAGACCGATCTGCTCAGCCGCGTGCTGGATGGTTCCGGCCAGCCCATCGACGGCCTGTACGGCGTGGGCGAGGCCGCGGGCTTTGGCGGCGGTGGCGCCAGTGGCAAGCGCTCGCTCGACGGCACTTTTTTGCCCGGCTGCATCCTCACCGGCCGCGCCGCCGCGCGTTCCATCACCACGGGCCACGGCCTCTGCTGACCCAACCCCAGGAGACTTCCATGCCCAACGGCGCCCAAGCCCTGATGAAGACCCTGGCCGATGCCGGCGTCGAGGTCTGCTTCACCAACCCCGGCACCAGCGAAATGCACTTCGTCGCCGCCCTCGACAGCGAACCGCGCATGCGCGCCGTGCTGGCCCTGTTCGAGGGCGTGGCCACGGGCGCGGCCGACGGCTACGCGCGCATGGCCGGCAAGCCCGCCGCCACGCTCCTGCACCTGGGCTGCGGCCTGGGCAACGGCCTGGCCAACCTGCACAACGCGCGCAAGGGCAAGGTGCCGGTGGTCAACATCGTGGGCGACCATGCCAGCTACCACGTGCCCTACGACGCGCAGCTGCAGTCCGACATCGAGACCGTGGCGCGCAATGTCTCGCCCGGCTTCGTGCGCACATCGCAGAGTACGGCGCAGCTCTGCCAGGACGCCGTGGACGCCGTCGCCGCCGCGCGTGGCCTGCCCGGCCAGGTGGCCACGCTGATCCTGCCCGCAGACGTGTCGTGGGGCGAGGGTGGCGTGCCCTGCGCGCCCCCGCCGCCGCCGCGCCCCGCAGCGGCAGACGACGCCACGGTGCAGGCCATCGCCCAGACGCTGCGCGCGGGCCCCAAGGCCGCGCTGCTGCTGGGCGGCCAGGCACTGCGTGCGCCCGGCCTGCTGGCGGCCGCGCGCATCGCCGCGCACAGCGGCGTGAAGGTGTTCGCCGAGGTGTTTCCGACCCGGCTGGAGCGCGGCGCGGGCCTGCCCCCCGTGGAGCGCATCGCCTACCTGGCCGAGCTGGCCGGGGTGCAGCTCGCCGGTATCGAGCACCTGGTGCTGGTGGACGCCAAGGCACCGGTGTCCTTCTTCGCCTACCCGGGCAAAAAGAGCGACCTCGTGCCCGACAGCTGCACCGTGCACACGCTCTCCACCCCGGCGCAGGATGCGGCCGCCAGCCTGGGCCAGCTGGTCGATGCGCTGGGCGCCGCACAGGCCCCACCCGCGCTGCAGACCGCCAGCCGCCCGTGCCGCCCGCGCGGCAAGCTCACCGCCGAGAAGGTGTGCAAGGCCGTGGGCCACATGTTGCCCGAGAACGCCATCGTCATCGACGAGGCCATCACCTCGGGGCTGATGCTCGCCCCCTTCACCGCCGGCGCGCCGCGCCACGACCTCATCACGCTCACGGGCGGCGCCATCGGCCAGGGCCTGCCGGGCGCCGTCGGCGCGGCCATCGCCTGCCCCGATCGCCAGGTGCTGGCACTGATTGGCGATGGCAGCGCGATGTACACCGTCCAGGCGTTGTGGACCATGGCGCGCGAGCAGCTCAAGGTCGTTTCCATCATCTTCAACAACGCCTCCTACTCGGTGCTCAACGTGGAGCTGGAGCGCGTGGGCGCCGAGGAAGTGGGCGCCAAGGCCAGATCCCAGCTGGACCTGGCCGGACCGGTGCTGAACTTCGCCCAGCTCGCCCAGGGCATGGGCGTGCACAGCGTGCGCACCACCACGGCCGAGGAGTTTGTGCGGGCGCTGGAGCAGGCCCTGGCCACGCCGGGGCCGCACCTGATCGAGGCCATGGTGCCGCAGTCGCTCAGCGGCCTCAAGCGCAGGCTGCTGCCGTGGCTGCTGCGCTCGCTGCCGAGCTTGCCGCCGGCGGTGGCGCGGGCGCTGAAACGGAAGATTGCGCCTTGACGGTTTTTGGGCTCTGGCGCTTTGTGGGATTGCGGTAGCGGCTATTGTTTTTGTAGTTTATGGCTTGCTTGGCTTGCTTGGGCTGAGGGCAGAGGCCGGGTCTCGCCCCGGCGGGCGAGGTACTTTTCTTTGCTTCGCCAAAGAAACGTACCCAAAAGAAAGGCGACCCACAGTCTGCGACCCCTTCGGGGCAGACCTGCGGCGGGGCGGTTGTGGGGTGCGCCGTGGAACTCGCTACGCGCTGGCGCGCTGCGCTCGGACAGCCACGGCGAGTCAGTGGACGAAGCATGCGCGCACTAGCGCGCATGCCACCCCGCAACCGCCCCGCCGCAGGCGCAGCCAGATGAGGTGGAACGGCCCAACAGCCGAACATCCATTCGGGCCATCGCGTTGCTCGGCCCCATCTCGCGGGCGTAAGCGCCACGCGCTGCACAGGCTGGGCCGAGCGCAGCGATGGCCCGAATGGATGTTTCGCTTTCCCTTCCCTTCTGGCTGCGCCTGCGGCGCGCAGGGGATGGTGGATCAGGGCTCGCGATTGTCTGAGCGCCGCAGGCGCGAGTTCGAGCGAGACCCCGCCAGCACCGAGCACCGCAGGCTGCCCGAAGCGCAGCGCAGGGTCGCAGACAGCAGGGTCGCCTTTTCTTTGCTTACTTTCTTTTGGCGAAGCAAAGAAAAGTAAGTCGGCCGCCGGGCCGAGACCCGGCCTCCGCCTTCAACCCAAGCAAATCATCAACTATAAAAACAATAGCTACCAGCGCCCACTAAATAAGCGCAAAAACCCAAAAAACTCAACTCCCCCCCTTGTTCTCCGGCGCATCCATATCCGGCCCCACCATCGTGCGCAGCACCGTGCTGCCATCCTTGGTCACCACCGTAAACACCTTGGGAATATTGGGCGGCTCGGCAAAGCGCCAGTCGTGGTGGGTTTCACCGCTCAACCGGTACGGCGTGACCTTGGCCGGCTTGCCTAGGCTGCGGCGCACCAGCGCCATGTCCATGCCGGGGGTGATGCGGGCAAAGTTCTCTGGCGTGAGCACCTGGCGCACGGCCACCAGCCGGCCGTCGGCGCCCACGGTGATCATGTAATTGATCTGGCCGGCGGGCTGGCGGTTGTATTCGAGGGTGCGTGCGCCATCGGCCTCGTCCCAGATGGTTTCGGGTGCGCCGAAGCGGTCGCGCACGTCGGCCTCGGTGGAAACACCGGGCTGCAACTCACTGATGCGCTGGGCATCGCATCCGGCAAGGGCCACCAGGCCGAGGGCTGCCGCCGCAACGGCCAGGGCACTGAAATGAAAGGACATGAAAGGTTCCCGGTAAAATCAAGGAAGAGAGGTTATCAGTTCATGTCCATTTTCCGCCGCCCCGACTACCAGTCCGAAGCCACCCAGTTCATCAACCAGCTCAAGGTGCAAAAGCCCGAGCTCGATGCGCAGCAAAGCGCCGGCCGTGCCCTGCTGTGGGACAAGCAGGTGGACCGCAAGATCTGGGGCGAGTACCGCGAAGCCCAGGTGGCGCAAAAGCCCTACGTCTACCAGACCAACGCGGATTGAGCATCACAATGGCTTCCAACGCTTTACCATCAAGCGTTGAAAGCTATTGATTGCATAGCAATTCATGCACAGCGCCAGCCCCGCAGAAACCACTGCCGTCGCACCGGGCGCCATGCCCGACGTGGTGGACCAGGTGGCGCTGGCCCGCCTGTATGGCGAGCCGCTGTTTGCGCTGCCGCAAGACCTGTACATCCCGCCCGACGCGCTTGAAGTCTTCCTCGAAGCCTTTGAAGGCCCGCTCGATCTGCTGCTGTACCTGATCCGCAAGCAGAACTTCAACATCCTCGACATTCCCATGGCCGGCCTCACCCGCCAGTACCTGGTGTATGTGGACGAGATCCGCAGCCGCAACCTGGAGCTGGCCGCCGAATACCTGCTGATGGCGGCCATGCTCATCGAGATCAAGTCGCGCATGCTGCTGCCGCCCAAGAAGCAGGAGGGTGGTGAAGAGGCCGAAGACCCGCGCGCCGAGCTGGTGCGCCGCCTGCTCGAATACGAACAGATGAAGACGGCGGCCATGCGCCTGGCGCAACTGCCGCAATACGGGCGTGACTTTGTGAAGGCGCAGGTGTACATCGAGCAAAGCATGCAACCGCGCTTTCCGGATGTGCATGTGGTGGATCTGCAGGAAGCCTGGCACGACATCCTCAAACGCGCCCGGCTGGTGCAGCACCACAAGATCACCCGCGAAGAGCTGAGCGTGCGCGAGTACATGAGCATGGTGCTCAGAACCCTGCAGGGGCGCCGCTTTGTCGAGTTTGAAGAACTGTTCGAGCCCGCCAACGGCAGCACCGTGCTGGTGGTGACCTTCATCGCCCTGCTGGAGCTGGCCAAGGAGACCCTGATCGAGATCACCCAGGCCGAGGCCTTTGCCCCCATTTACGTCCGGCTGGCCTATACACCGGCATGACCCCTCTGCGCCGCTCCGCGTCTTCCCCCCAGGGGGACACCACCCGTGGCCTGGCAAAGCCAGTTCCACTGGTGGCACTGGCATAGTGCAGCGCCGATTGCGCAGATCCCAGAAAACCACCATGCAGTCCCATGAATTCGACGTTCTCATCGTAGGCAGCGGCCTCGCCGGTCTTTCGGCGGCCCTGCACCTGGCGCCCACGCACCGCGTGGCCGTCATCACCAAGCGCCAGCTGCAGGACGGCTCCAGCGGCTGGGCCCAGGGCGGCATTGCCGCCGTGCTGGCCGACGACGACAGCTTTGCCGCCCACATCGAAGACACGCTGGTGGCCGGCGCGGGCCTGTGCGACCTGGCCACCACCCGCTTCGTGGTGGAGAACGCGCCCGAATCCATTGCCTGGCTGCGCCGCCTGGGCGTGCCCTTCACGCTCGAAGGCGACCAGCTGCACCTCACGCGCGAGGGCGGCCACAGCGCGCGCCGCATTGCGCATGTGACCGATGCCACCGGTGCCGCCGTGCAGCGCACGCTGATCGACGTGGTGCGCGCCACGCCCGGCATCACCCTGTTCGAGCAGCACACGCTGGTGGACCTGATCACCACGCGCAAGCTCGGCCTGCCCGGCAACCGCTGCCTGGGTCTGTATGCGCTGGACAGTGGCACGGACGATGTCGTCACTTTCCGTGCACCACAGACCATCCTGGCCACGGGCGGCGCGGGCAAGGTCTACCTGTACACCACCAACCCCGACACCGCCACCGGCGACGGCATTGCCGCCGCCTGGCGTGCGGGCTGCCGCGTGGCGAACATGGAGTTCATCCAGTTCCACCCCACGGGCCTGTACCACCCGCACGAAAAATCCTTCCTCATCAGCGAGGCCGTGCGCGGCGAAGGTGGCAGGCTGCTGCTGCCCCCCTCGGCGGGTGGCACGCGCTTCATGCTGGACCACGACCCGCGCGCCGAACTGGCCCCGCGCGACGTGGTGGCCCGAGCCATCGACTTCGAGATGAAAAAGCACGGCCTCGATTGCGTGCACCTCGATATCTCGCACCAGAGCCCGGCGTTCCTGCAAGAGCACTTTCCCAACATCCTGGCCCACTGCGCATCGCTCGGCATCGACATCACCAGGGAGCCCATCCCCGTGGTGCCCACGGCCCACTTCACCTGCGGCGGCGTGCTGACCGACCTGGCGGGGCGCACCGACCTGCCCGGCCTGTACGCCGTGGGCGAGGTCGCCTGCACCGGCCTGCACGGCGCCAACCGCCTGGCCAGCAACTCGCTGCTGGAATGCATGGTGTTCGCACGCGCCGCAGCGCAGGCCATCGCAGCTGCACCGACCACAGAACTGCCCACCGTGCCCGCCTGGGACGACAGCCGCGTGACGGATGCCGATGAGTCCGTCGTCATCTCCCACAACTGGGACGAACTGCGCCGCTTCATGTGGGACTACGTGGGCATCGTGCGTACCAACAAGCGCCTGGAACGCGCCGCGCACCGCATTGCGATGCTGCAGGGCGAGATCCAGGAGTTCTACGCACACTTCCACGTCACGCGCGATTTGCTGGAGCTGCGCAACCTGGTGCAGGTGGCCGACCTGATCGTGAAAAGCGCCCAGCTGCGCCGCGAAAGCCGGGGCCTGCATTTCAGCCGCGATTACCCCGAGGTGGCCGCGCCAGCCGCGCCTACGCTCCTCGTCCCACCGGTGCCCCGATGACTTACAGCGTCAAGGAAATCTTCTACACCCTGCAAGGCGAAGGCGGCCAGGCGGGCACGCCCGCCGTGTTCTGCCGCTTTGCAGGCTGCAACCTCTGGACGGGCCGCGAGCAGGACCGGGCGCAGGCCGTCTGCCAGTTCTGCGATACCGACTTTGTGGGCACCGATGGCACGCTGGGTGGCAAGTTCGAGACGGCCACCGCACTGGCCGAATTGATCGCTGCCCAATGGCCTGCCGGTGTGGGCCACCGCCTGGTCGTGCTGACGGGCGGCGAGCCCCTGCTGCAGGTGGACAGCGAACTCATCGACGCACTGCATGCGCAGCAGTTCTGCATCGCGGTCGAAAGCAACGGCACCGTGGCTGCACCGGATGGCATCGACTGGCTGTGCATCAGTCCCAAGGCAGGCGCCCCCTGGGTGCAGCGCAGCGGGCAGGAACTGAAACTCGTCTGGCCCCAGCCAGGGTTTGACCTGCAGGCGCTGGAGCAGGACACGCATTTCACCCACCGTTTTCTGCAGCCCATGGACGGCCTGCTGCAGCGCCAGAACACCGCCGCCTGCATTGACGCCTGCCTGGCCCACCCTGCATGGCGATTGAGCCTGCAGACCCACAAGCTCACCGGCATCCGGTGACGCGGTTTTCTTTTCTGGTTCCCGTATGTTGTTCACCATCTCCCAGCGCTTCTTTTTCGACGCCGCCCACACCCTGCGCCGCGAGATCGAGGCCGAAGGCAGCCGCCGCGTGCACGGCCACACCTACCATGCCGAAGTGTTCCTGACCGGAGCGCGCGACCCCGCCACGGGCATGGTGCTGGACCTGGGCCTGCTGCGGCAGGGCCTGGCCGTGGTGCGCGAGCAGCTCGACCACCACATGCTCGACGACGTGCCCGGCCTGGGCACGCCCACGCTCGAAAACCTGTGCGTCTTCATCGCCCAGGCGCTGCCCGCCGTCCTGCGCGCCAGCGTAAGCCGCGTGCGCGTGTGGCGCGAGGCGCTGGGCGACAGCTGCGTGCTGGACTTCTCCACGCACTGACGCACCAACCGCCGTCGCAGCAGCGCATCCGTCCCGCCAGGCCCCGTTCTTTTCGCTTTCACCGACTTCATTGCCAGGAAACCCCCATGTTCCGCACCTTGCTCAAATCCAAGATCCACCGCGCCACCACCACGCACTGCGAATTGCACTACGAAGGCTCGTGCGCCATCGACGAAGACCTGCTGGATGCCGCCAACCTCGTGGAAAACGAACAGGTCCACATCTGGAACATCAACAACGGCGAACGCTTCATCACCTACGCCATCAAGGGCCAGCGCGGCAGCGGCATGATCTCCGTCAACGGTTCGGCCGCGCGCCGCGCCGCCGTGGGCGACCTGCTCATCATTGCGGCGTTTGCCCAGGTGCCCGAAGACAAGGTGGCCACGCACGAACCGCAGCTCGTGTTCGTCGATGACCGCAACCGCCAGACCGCCCTGCGCCACGCCGTGCCCACGCAGGCGCTCTGACAACAATCTGAAAGAATCCCCTGGTTTGGCCCAGACCACGCAGAATGGCCCGCGCTCCGATCCTTCCTTGCCCTACCCCCAACCCGAGAACACGCCATGCCCCACCTGATCGTTGAATACTCGCAAAACCTCGCCGGCTTCCCCGAAGCGCAGGCCCTCACCGAACTGAACCAGGCCGTCACCAGCAGCCCCGAAGTGCTGGACGAGGCCGACCTCAAAAGCCGCTTCGTGCTGGTGGACAGCTTTGCCGTGGGCACCGCCCCCGCCAACCGCGCCTTTGTGCACGCCCAGTTGCGCCTGCTCTCTGGCCGCACGCCCGAGGCCAAGAAAGACCTGTCCGAGCGCGTGGCCGAGGTGCTGCGCCGCCTCACGCCCAAGCCGGCCGGCGTGATGGTGCAGCTCAGCGTGGAAATCGTGGACATGGACCGGGGCTCCTACGTCAAAGAGCGGCTGTAATTCCATTGCCAAACCATCCGTGTCGTTGTTGCTTCGCCTTGCCGTGCTACAGCACTGTCTGCGGCTTCGCGCCTAGACACGAATGGTTTGGCAACGGAATAAGCCACTTCACCACTATTTTTTGATCAGCCAAGGCTGCAGCGCTTATTGATAAAGCGCCTGCGGCTCTTTTTTTGATAGTGCACCAGCATCCCGCCAGCCGCCCGCGCTGCCCCGCCTGCCTGCGCCCGCACAGCGCCTGCATCTGCCGGTGGGTCACGCCCGTGGAGCACCGCACCGAGGTGCTGATCCTGCAGCACCCGCTGGAGGTGCACGAAGCCAAAGGCACGGCCCGGTTGCTGCACCTGAGCCTGCCGCACAGCCGCATGGAGACCGGCGAACAGTGGGACCCCGGCGTGCTGCAGCCGCTGCTGGCCGCGCCCTGGGGTGCACCGGACGCGTCAGCCCCCTCGCGCCGCACCCTGCTGCTCTACCCCGAGGCGCCCCAAGACGCCGCCCTCGGCCTGGCCACCCCACCGCCGCTGGACCCCGCCTGGCTGCCAAGGCCACAGCGGCTGCGCCTGGTGGTGCTCGACGGCACCTGGCGCAAAAGCCGCAAGATGCTGCACCGGAACCCCTTGCTGCAGCAGCTGCCGCGCCTGCCGCTGCAGACACTGCCCGCCTCGCGCTACCGCATCCGCACCGCACGCCAGCCGCACCAGCTCTCCACCCTGGAAGCCACCTGCGCAGCGCTGGCGCAACTGGAAGCCGACGCCGAACGGTTTGCGCCCTTGCTGGCCTCGTTCGATGGATTTGTAGCGCAGCAGGCGGCCTGGCAGGGCCGGTAGCTGCGGGCGACGAACGCATCTGATTGACCCGAATACTACAAAGACAAGCGCTATCAGCGCTTTACAGATAAGCGCCAGAGCCAGAAAACACGCGCCACATCAGGGCACCAGCTCGGCCGCCAGCCAGCCGCGCAGGCTGTTGATGAAAGCCCAGGCCTGCACGCACGGCACATCGGCCAGGCGCACCACGGCCTCGGTCAGCCGCCCCTCGCGCAGTGCCACGGCGCGGCCCACGCCGGGCAGCAGGCCACAGGCCAGCGGTGGCGTGACCCAACGGCCATCGATCAGCATGGCAATGCTGCCGAAGGTGCTTTCGGTGATCTCGCCCGCCTCGTTGTACAGCACGGTGTCGAACACACCGGGCGTGGTGGGCGCAAATGCCGCGTAGTGCGCACGGCGCGTGGTTTTGTAGCGCACGAATTCGCCCTGCGCCTCGGCCAGCGGATGCTGCGCCAGCTGCAGGCGCACGGGCTCGGGCGTGGGCTGCAGGGCAAAGGCCTCGGCGCGGGGCTGGCCACGCTCGCCCAACAGCAGGCGCACGCGCCATGCGCCGGCGGGGTGGCTGGCGGCCAGCGCATCTAGGCAGTGCTGCACGGCGGCGGCATCGAACGGGCGGTTGAAATGCTCGGCCGCACTTTGCAGGCGGGCCAGGTGATCGCCCAGATGGCGGAACCGGCCTGCTTGCAGCGCCAGGGTTTCGAGCAGGTCGAACGGCGCGCTGGCGCGCAGGGCAAAAGCGCGCTTGTGGCGCCATTCGGCCCATTCGGCATCGGCCGTGGCGCCCGAGGTGATGCCGCTGCCGATACCGCAGGTGGCGGTGGTGGTGCCGTCGGCCCCGGTGCGCAGCACCACGGTGCGGATCGGCACGTTGAAGGTGGCGGCCACGCCGTGGCAGCCATCCGCACCAGCCGCGCCCGCAGGCCGCACCACGCCAATGGCGCCGCAGTAGATGCCGCGCGGCGCGGCCTCCAGCGCCCGGATCATCTGCATGGCGCGTACCTTGGGCGCACCGGTGACCGAGCCGCAGGGGAACAGCGCGGCAAACACATCCCCCAAGGTGGTGCCGGGCCGGGTGCGCGCCTGCACATCCGACGTCATCTGCCACACGGTGGGCAGGGCCTCGGTGTGGAACAGCGCGGGCACGCGCACGCTGTGGGGCTGGGCGATGCGCGAGAGGTCGTTGCGCAGCAGGTCCACGATCATCACGTTCTCGGCGCGCTCCTTGGGCGAGGCGCGCAGGTGGGCGGCCTGGGCGGCGTCTTCTGCGGGTGTGGCGCCGCGCGCTGCCGTGCCCTTCATGGGGCGCGTGAGGATGTGGCCGCCACCGGGCGCGTCCTGCCAGTCAAAAAACAATTCGGGCGAGACCGACAGCACCTGCTCGCCGCCCGCGTCGATATGCGCCGCGTAGCCGCCGGGCTGGGCACGCTGCAGCGCCGCAAACAGTGCAGCGGGGCTGCCCTGGAAGGCACCGGTGAGCGGCGCGGTGTAGTTGACCTGGTAGAACTCACCCGCAGCAATGGCCTGCTGGATGCGGGCGATGGCGGCGTCAAAACCGGCGCGGTCGGGGGCACCGGTCCACGCGATGTGCGCGGCGGCAGCCTCCTCGGTCGCATCCTCGGCGGGCCAGGGCATGGGCGCGTCGTACACGGCAAACCAGGCCAGCGGGCCGTCGGCGGCTTGGGTTTGCAGGGCGGCGTCGAAGGCGGCGGCAGCCTCGTAGCGCACATGGCCCACGCACCATTGGCCGCGCTGCGCGGCGGCATGCACGGCATCGAGCACGCCACGCACTTCATGCAGGGCATGGGTCTGCAGCACCTGGCGCGGCGCGCCAAAGGCGTGGCGCAGGCGCGGCGCGCCGCGGTCATGCGGATGGGTGAAGTCGATGAGCGCAGTGGGAGTCAAATCGGCCTCCAGCGCTTACAGGTATTTCACTGACAGCTATTACCCACAGAGCATTCGCGCCCCGGCACCACGGACACGGGCATCAGGCCGCGCCGATGTTCGGCACCAGGCCAGGGGTGGGCTGGCCGCTTTTCAGCGCCGCCGTGAAGGCCAGCATGCGGTCAATCGGCAGGCGCGCGCGCGGGATGATGGCCGGGTCCACCTGGATGGCGTTGGCGCCGGTTTCCAGCACCTGGGCCACACCGGCCAGACCGTTCATGGCCATCCAGGGGCAGTGGGCACAGCTTTTGCAGGTGGCGCTGTTGCCGGCGGTGGGCGCCTCGTAGAACAGCTTGCCGGGGTTCAGGGTGCGCAGCTTGTGCATCATGCCGTTGTCGGTGGCGACGATGAATTCGCGCGCATCCATCTCCCGTGCCGCCTTCAGGATGCCCGAGGTCGAACCCACGGCGTCGGCCAAGGCGATCACGTCGGGGGGGCTTTCGGGGTGCACCAGCACCTTGGCAAGCGGGTGCTCTTTTTTGAGCGATTCCAGCTCGAAGGCCTTGAACTCGTCGTGCACGATGCAGGCGCCGTTCCACATCACCATGTCGGCGCCGGTTTCGCGGCGGATGTAGTCGCCCAGGTGCCGGTCGGGTGCCCACAGGATCTTCTGGCCCTGGTCTTTGAGGGCGCGCACGATGTCGAGTGCGCAGCTGCTGGTCACCAGCCAGTCGGCGCGGGCCTTCACGGCGGCGCTGGTGTTGGCATAGACCACCACGGTGCGATCGGGGTGCGCATCACAAAAGGCGCTGAACTCCTCGATGGGGCAGCCCAGATCCAGCGAGCAGGTGGCATCGAGGTCGGGCATGAGGATGGTTTTCTCGGGCGAGAGGATCTTGGCCGTCTCGCCCATGAAGCGCACGCCGCTCACCACCAGCGTCTGCGCGGCGTGGTCGCGGCCAAAGCGCGCCATCTCCAGCGAGTCGCTGACGATGCCGCCGGTTTCCTCGGCCAGGTCCTGCAGGTCGGGGTGCACGTAGTAGTGCGACACCATCACCGCGTTCTTTTCCTTGAGCAGGCGGCGGATCCTGTCCTTGGTGGCCGCGCGCTCTGCCTGCGACAGCTCGGCGGGGACTCGCGCCCAGGCATGGCGGGTAGTGCACACGCCGCCTTCGGCAGGCTGCTCGTAATCGACTTCCTTGAGGGTGATGGTGGTGTTCATGCCAGCTCCTGCAGGCGCATCGAGAAATCGGTGGCCTTCACGTCCTTGGTGAGGGTGCCAATCGAGATGCGGTCCACGCCGGTTTCGGCCAGTTCGCGCAGGCCCGCCAGCGTGACACCGCCCGAAATCTCCAGAATGGCGCGCCCGGCGTTGATGCGCACGGCCTCGCGCAGCAGGGGCAGCGGCATGTTGTCCAGCAGCACCATGGTGGCGCCGGCGTCCAGCGCCTCGGCCAGCTGCGCCAGCGTTTCGACCTCGATCTCGATGAACTTCGCCTGTGCGGCCACCTGCTCGGCGGCGCGCAGCACGGCGGTGACGCCGCCGGCGGCGGCAATGTGGTTCTCTTTGATCAGCACGGCATCGTGCAGGCCGATGCGATGGTTGGTGCCGCCGCCTACGCGCACGGCATATTTTTGCGCCAGGCGCAGGCCGGGCAGGGTTTTGCGCGTGTCCACGATGCGGGCCTTGGTGCCAGCCACCGCCTCCACATAGGTGGCAGTCTTGGTGGCCACGGCACTGAGCAGTTGCAGAAAATTGAGCGCCGTACGCTCGGCGCTGAGCAGTGCGCGGGCATTGCCCTCGATTTCGAGCACCACCTGGTCGGGGGCGCAGCGCTGGCCCTCGGCCACGCGCCAGGTCAGCTGCACGGAAGGGTCGAGCGCGCGCAGGGCGGCCTCGGCCCAGGGCGCGCCGCAGATCACGGCGGCTTCGCGTGCCAGGATGCGCGCGCGGGTGCGGCGGGCGGGGGCTATCAGGCCAGCGGTCAGGTCGCCGCTGCCCACGTCTTCTTCAAGGGCACGCGCCACATCGGCACGTGCCAGGGCGGCCACGGCCGCGTTGCTGAAATCGTCGATCGGATTTGTCATGGGCGGGAGCATAGCGGCATTGGCACGCGCCGCACGGCTGCCCGGGCTTCCCCATGACCCGGGCATGGCGTGCGCCCTCGCGCCGCTTCATACGGTCTTGCATTCAAGCGGATAACTGGGCGGGAAGCCGCAGACAGTGCTCTAGCACGGCAAGGCGAACCAACTATCGTTTACGTTTGAAGGCAAAACCGTATCAGCGCGCGGGCAGCACCGTGCCCCAGCATTCGCCAAAGCCGATGCGCGCTGCACCGGGCTTTTCGCACCAGCCGCGCAGCACGACCGCGTCACCGTCTTCCAGGTACACGCGCTGCTCTCCGCCGGGCAGCTGCAGCGGGTTCTTGCCGCCGGTGGTCAGTTCGATCAGCGCGCCCGCCTGGTCGAGCGTGGGGCCCGACAGGGTGCCGCTGCCCAGCAGGTCGCCGGGCTGCAGGTTGCAGCCGTTGACGGTGTGGTGCGCGAGCATCTGCGCCACGGTCCAGTGGGCGTGGCGGTAGCTGGTGCGGCAGATGCTGGCATCGCCCTGCCCGGCCGCAGCCATGCGCGGCGTGCGCAGGCCCACCTGCAGCTGGATGTCGAACGCGCCCCCCGCGCGGTTGGCGGGGCTGTCGAGGTAGGGCAGCGGTGCGGGGTCGCCCTCGGAGCGGGCAAAGGCCACGCGGTACGGTGCCAGGGCCTCCAGCGTCACGATCCAGGGCGAGATGGTGGTGGCGAAGTTCTTGGACAGGAACGGGCCCAGGGGCTGGTATTCCCAGGCCTGGATGTCGCGGGCCGACCAGTCGTTGAGCAGGCAGATGCCAAACACATGCTGCTCGGCTTCGGTGATGGGAACGGCGTCGCCCTGGGCGTTGCCCTCGCCCACGAAGATGCCCAGCTCCAGCTCGATATCCAGGCGTTTGCTGGGCACGACCGAGGGTGTCTGCGCACCCGGCGGCAGGGTCTGGCCCTTGGGCCGGGGAAAGGCCTGGCCCGACACGCCAATGCTGGACACCCGCCCGTGGTAGCCGATGGGCACCCAGTGGTAATTGGGCAGCAGCGGGTTGTCGGGGCGAAACTGTTTGCCGATGTTGGTGGCATGGTGCACCGAGGTGTAGAAGTCGGTGTAGTCGCCAATGCGGGCGGGCACGTCGAATTCGGCCCCGGCCTGGGGCACCAGGCAGGCGGCCAGAGCGGCCTGCTGCGGCGCGCCTTCGCGCAAGGCGCGCGACAGTGCCAGGCGCAGCGCGCTCCAGGCTTTGTGGCCCAAGGCCATCAGGGCGTTGAGCTTGTCGCTGGCTGCGGCCTGGGCCGCAACCTGGGCCTCGCCCGAAAGCACGCCCGCAGAGGCCAGCGCCGCCATGTCGATGATCTGGTCGCCAATGGCGACACCGCCACGCCAGGGCTCGGAGCGCCCCTGGCGGCGAAACACCGCGAACGGCAGGTTCTGGATGGGGAAGTCGGTACCGGGCGCATGGGCCGAGGGCAGCCAGCAGCGCAGCTGCGGGTCGTGGGTTTCGTTCAGAAAGGTCATGGGTGGGGCAAGCAGGTTCGGTGGGACGGGGTTGAGAGCGGGTAACACAACCCAGCGCAGCGGTTCTGGCTAGGCGCTGTGTCGCAGGCAGTACGAGTAGTACGGCAAGACGCGGCAACGACGCCAGAAGGGCTTTGTTAGCCGCTCTTATTGCGCCATGCTGCCGTCGTGCATCCAGGCGGCGTGCTTGGGGGCGCGGCGGGTTTCGCTCCACTCCTGCAGCATCTCCCACTTCACGGCATCGAGCTTGGCGTACATCTCGGGCGTGCCGATGTCGCAGGCCAGCTCCAGGCGGTGGCCGTTGGGGTCAAAGAAATAGATGCTCTTGAAGATGGTGTGGTCGGTGGGGCCGACGACTTCAATGCCGGCTGCTTCCAGGCGGGCCTTGGTGGCGAGCAGCGTGTCCATCGAATCGACCCGGAGCGCCAGGTGCTGCACCCAGCTGGGGGTATTGTGGTCGCGGTCCATGGGCGGCTGGCCGGGCAGCTCGAAAAACGCCAGCACATTGCCGTTGCCGGCATCCAGGAACACATGCATGTACGGATCGGGTGCCTTGGTCGAGGGCACTTCGTTCTCTGCGATGGCCAGCACGAATTGCATGTCGAGGTGCTTGACGTACCAGTCCACGGTCTGCTTGGCATCCTTGCAGCGGTAGGCGACGTGGTGAATTTTCTGAACCAGCATGGCGGTCTCCTTGGGGGGCGTGGGGGAAACAAAAATTTCGGGATTTACAGGTCTTGCAAGGCCGCCTGCAGATGGCGGCCAAACGTCTCGGCGTCGCCCAGCGCCTGGGCGTTGAGCAGTGCGAGCTTGACCAGGAACAGCTCGGCCTTGTCGGGGCCGGCCTGGTCGATGGCGGTGGCGAGCTGGTCATAGACCTGCTCCAGCCCGGCGATGCCCAGGGCAGGCTGGCCCGGTACGGGCGTTGGAAACGATGTGGAAGGCTGGGACTGGGACACGGTGCGGTCTCCTTACTGGGGCAGTGCGTGGTTCAGGGCCGCCTGCAGGCGGGTGGCATCGAGCGTGAGCCAGCGGGCGCACACATGCTGGTCGGGGCGCAGCAGGTAGGCGGCCCCGCTGGCGGGCACGCCGTAGCGCGCACGGAAATGGCCATCGGCATCGGCCAGGGTCTGGTCGGCGCCGGCCACGGGGGCGCTGGCCCCCACGGCGGTCAGCCGCAGCGGCACGCCCCGGGCGCGGGCGCTGTTCACGACATCCAGCAGGGCCTCGGGCACGGCGGCAGCCTCGGTGAAATACAGCAGGTCAAAGCCGCCGCCGAGGTGGTCCAGCAGGAAGTCGCTGGCCGACAGGCGGATGTTCTGCGGCGGTGCGCCATGGGCCGGGCCGGCCCTGAACAGGGCGTTGTCGTCGCCGGGGCTGTTGAGCGCCGAATGCGTGTACTCGTGCGGCCGCGAGGTGCGCCAGTGGTAGAGGGGGCGCACGAACGCCTGCGACAGCGACAGCGACAGCACGGCATCGCGCAGCAGCCGAAAGCCCCGCGTGGGCGGCGTCATGAAGCGCGTGCTCTTGCCCGACTCTTCGATGATCTCCCGGGCGGCGCCCACGCGTTCGCGGCTGTAGTTGTCCACCAAGGCGTCGCTGGCGACGCCCTTGATGGCAAAGGCCAGGTGCCAGCCCAGCGACTGCGCATCCTGAAACGCGGTGTTGGCACCACGCACGCCAAAAATCGGCAGCAGGTGGGCCGCGTCGCCGGTGAACAGCACGCGGCCATGGCGGTAGTCGGGCAGCGTCAGCGTGCGGGCCGAATAGACCGAGCTCCAGTCCATCTCCCAGGCCTTGTCGCCGTGGCCGATCTGCGCCAGCAAGGCGTTGATGCGGGCGGCCAGCGCGGCGGGTTGCAGCGCGTCTTCGGGGGTTTCGTTCTCGGGCAGCTGGTAGTCCACGCGCCAGATGCCGTGCGGCTCGCGGTGCATCAGCACGGTGTTGCCGGGGTTCCAGTCGGGGTCGAAAAAGGCCAGGCGCTCGGTGGGCAGCGGCAGGTCGATGCGGATGTCGGCAATCACGAAGCGGCCTTCGTACGAGGCGCCCTCCATCTGCAGCCCCAGCGCGGTCCGGATGCCCGACCGGCCGCCGTCCGCGGCCACCACCCAGTCGGCGCACAGCGTGTAGGGGCCTTCGGGGGTATCGACCTCCAGCGTGGCGCCGCTGGCGTCCTGCGCCACCTGCGTGACCTTGTTGCCCCAGCGGAAATCGACCAGCGGCTCGGCCTGGCAGGCGTCATGCAGGTATTCCTCCATGTACTGCTGCTGGATGTTCAGCATGGGGAAAAACCGGTCGTCCGCGTCGTGTGGCGCTTCCATGCGGAACACGCGCTGGCCCCGGTAGTGCGAGTTGCCAAAGCGCCAGGGCAGGCCGTTGTCCACCATGCGCTGGGCCACGCCGACCTGCTGCAGGATCTCCAGCGAACGGCGGGTGAACACGATGGCACGGCTGCCCTGCGAGACCTGCAGCTCGGACTCCAGCACCACGCTGGCCACGCCGTGGCGTGCCAGCTCCAGCGCCGTGACCATGCCCGACGGACCCGAGCCGACGATCGCCACCGGGTGGTTGCCCTGGGCCGGATGCTGCGAGGCCAGCCACGGAGCGTGGACCTGGTAGGGGTAGTAGATGGAAGAGCGCGCTTGCGTGGTGGGCTGGTGCATGGTCGGTCGTGAATCAGAAAAGGAAGGGGCGGCCGGTCAGCCGCGCTCGTTGTGCGCGACCAGGCGGTCGAGCAGCTGGCCCAGCTGGGCCAGCTCACGGGGCTTCAGGCAGCCAAAGATCTCGCGGTTGCGCCGCACCACGAGCTGGTTGGCGGCCTGCCAGCGCTCGCGGCCCTGCGGCGAGAGCATCAGCACCACGCCACGGCCATCGGCCTCGCTGCCCTGCTTGAACACCAGGCCCTGGTCCACCAGCGCCTGGGCAGCCCGGCTGGCCTGGCTCTTGTTCAGGTTGGACAGGCGCGCCAGGTCCTTGACCGACAGCGGCTCGAAGGTGCCGATGGTGGTCAGGCACCGGCCATCGCTGAGCGACAGGCCTGCCTCGTCCAGATAAGCCTGGTGGCTGACCGGGTCGGACAGCTTGCCCAGGTGGTGGAACCGGTAGGTGAACGAGCGGTTGAGCGGCACCTCGAACGGATCGGCGGCCACTTCGGCCTGGGGGGCGGTGGAACGGGAGGACCGGGCCATGGGATCAGTCCAGCTTGATGCTGCCGACCTTGATGACCTGGCCCCACTTGGCGCGCTCATCGGCCCAATAGCGGGCCATCTGCTCGGGCGAGCTGGGGATGGACTCCAGGCCCAGCGCCTGCAGGCGGGCCTTCACGGCCGTGCTGTCCATGGCGGCCAGCAAGGCCGCATTGAGCTTGGCGATCACGTCCTTGGGGGTGCCGGCAGGCACCACCAGGCCTTGCCAGGCGTAGGCCTCGAAGCCCTGGAGACCCTGCTCCTGCAGCGTCGGGATGTCCTCGAAGTTCTTGACCCGCTTGGCGCTGGCGATGCCGATGGCACGCAGCTTGCCGGTCGTCACGAACTGGTAGCCGCTGGCCGTGTCCACAAACATGAAGGGCACCTGGCCCGCCACCACATCCTGCACCGCAGGGGCCGCGCCACGATAAGGCACATGGGTGAAGCGGTTGCCGGTTTTCTCGCGGAACAGCTCGGCCGCCAGATGGTGCGGGCTGCCCGGACCGGGCGATGCGTAGTTGGCGGCGTTCTGGGCTTTGGCCCAGGCCAGAAATTCGGGCAGCGTCTTGGCGGGCACCTGCGGGTTGACCACGAGGATCATCGGGAACCGCACCGTGAGGCCGACCGGGGCCAGGTCCTTTTCTGCGCTGTAGCCCAGCCTGGTGTACAGCGACGGGTTGGCCGCCAGCGTGGCGGTGTCGGCGGACATCAGCACATAGCCATCCGCCTTGGCGCGGGCGACGTACTCCGCACCGATGTTGGTGGCCGCGCCGGGCTTGTTGTTGATGATGATGGGCTGGCCCAGCCACTTGCCCATGGACTCGGCCAGCGTGCGGGCCACCACATCGGTGCCGCCGCCAGCAGGGTACGGAACCACCCACTCGACGGTCTTGGAGGGATAGGTCTGGGCCGCCGCAGCCGCGCAGGCCGTGAGCACAGCCAGGGCAAAAAGTCGGCGGGTGGTGGGCAAAAAGTTGCGCATGAAAACCTCGGAATCGGGCAGGATGGGTTGAGCTGGAACAACGACACCAAAACCGCCACCGGGTAAACGCACGCGGCTTTGATCTGGCGCAACAAATGTATTCAATTTGGTTGCGCGCGCAACTAGATATTTACCCTAATGGTTGCAAATGCAACCTGTTACATCAAGCGACCATCCCTTACAGGTGCGGGACCCGGTGCGTTGGGGCGGGCAGGTGAATGACGGGCTCTGTCGGCCGGACAAGACCGGCCAGGCGCCTGGCGGCGTGGACATGGCATAGACTCGCGGCACTTTTTTGCCATGGGACCTTCATGACTGATCCTGCCCAGCTCCAGGCGCCCCCGCACGCCACGCCGTATGGCACGCTGCCGCCCGCATCACCGTTGCCCCTGCGCCGGCCCATCAGCCTGCCGCGCCTGGCGCAGATGCGCGAGGCTGGAGAAAAAATCACCATGCTCACGGCCTACGACGCCACCTTTGCCGCGGTGGCCGATGCGGCCGGCATCGAGTGCATTCTGGTGGGCGACTCGCTGGGCATGGTCTGCCAGGGCCTGCCCAGCACGGTGGGCGTCTCGCTCGACACCATGGCCTACCACACGGCCAGCGTGGCACGCGGCCTGCACCGCGTGCAGGGCACGGCCTGGCTGGTGGCCGACCTGCCCTATGGCAGCTACCACGAGTCCCGCGAACAGGCCCTGCGCAACGCCTGCGTGCTGATGCAGGCCGGCGCGCATATGGTCAAGCTCGAAGGCGGCGGCTGGACGGCGCCCACGGTGGAGTTTCTGGTGCAGCGCGGCGTGCCCGTGTGCGCCCACCTGGGCCTGACGCCGCAAACCGTGCACGCCCTGGGCGGCTACCGCGTGCAGGGCAAGACCGAAGACGCCGCCCGCACCCTGCGCAAGGAGGCGCTGGAACTGCAGGACGCCGGCGCCGCCATGCTGGTGCTGGAGATGGTGCCCGCCGCACTGTCTGCCGAGATCACCGCCGAGCTGCGCCACTGCCACACCATCGGCATCGGTGCGGGCAACGGCACGGCCGGACAAGTGCTGGTGCTGCATGACATGCTGGGCATGAACCTGGGCAAGATGGCCAAATTCGTACACAACTTCATGCAGGACGCCGACAGCGTGCGGGGCGCCATGGAGGCCTATGTGCAGGCCGTCAAGCAGGGCCGCTTCCCCGACAACGCCTTGCACGCCTGGTAAGGCCCCTCTCCCACCCAGATCCCCAAAATGCTCATCGCCCGCTCCATTCCCGAACTGCGCGCCGCCCTGGCCGGCCGCCGCCCCGCCTTCGTGCCCACCATGGGCAACCTGCACGCGGGGCACCTGGCGCTGGTACACCAGGCCCGGCCGCTGGGCGACTGCACCGTGGTCAGCATCTTTGTGAACCGCCTGCAGTTTCTGCCGCACGAAGACTTCGACAGCTACCCGCGCACCTGGGATGCCGACTGCGCCCAGCTGCAGGCCGCCGGCTGCGATGTGCTGTTTGCGCCCCGCGAAACCGACCTCTACCCCGAACCGCAGACCTTCAAGGTGCAGCCCGATCCGCAGCTGGCCGACCCGCTCGAAGGCCAGTTCCGCCCCGGCTTCTTCACCGGGGTGGCCACGGTGGTGATGAAGCTTTTCAGCTGCGTTTTTGGCGCCACCGGCGGTGGCACGGCGGTGTTTGGTCGCAAGGACTACCAGCAGCTCATGGTGATCCGCCAGATGGTGCGCCAGTTTGCACTGCCCATCGAGGTGGTGGCGGGCGAGACCAGCCGCGCCCCTGACGGCCTGGCCCTGAGTTCGCGCAACGGCTACCTCAGCCCGCAGGAGCGCCAGGAAGCCGTGGCGCTGTCGCAGGCGCTGCACCAGCTGTGCGACCGCTGGGTCGCGGCGCAGGCCGCCGGAACGCTGCACCCGGCCGAGCTGGAGCAGCAGGCGCTGGACCAGCTGCGCGCGCGCGGCTGGCTGCCCGACTACCTGGCGGTGCGCCGCCGCCTGGACCTGCAGCCGGCCACGCCAGGTGATGCACCCGGGACGCTGGTGGCCCTGGGCGCCGCCCGGCTGGGGGCCACGCGGCTGATCGACAACCGGGAGTTCTAAACAACGCCCGGCCCTTGGGGTGGCACACCGCCCAGCGGGCGCCGCTGCTGGCGCTGACAGAACAAGGGATAGAAACAGACTGGAGTCAAGACATCCAACCTTGCCAGCCAGCACCTGCGGCAGGTGGTGCGGGCGCCGTCGGCCATCAGGGCATGGGGCGCCGGCCACCACGAATGCCCGGTAAACTTCCACGACCCGGATCAATTGCCTGATCCACCGCACCCCTGCGCCTTTTCCCTGCACCCGGATCACCCCATGTCCAACCCCTTCTCGCCTGCACAACTGTGGTCCCTGGCCGACCAGTTTGGCACCCCGCTGTGGGTGTATGACGCGGCCACCATCCGCCAGCGCATTGCGCAGCTGTCCAACTTCGACACCATCCGCTTTGCGCAGAAGGCCTGCTCCAACATCCACATCCTGGCGCTGATGCGCGCGCAGGGCGTGAAGGTGGACGCGGTCTCGCGCGGTGAGATCCTGCGCGCGCTGGCCGCCGGCTACCAGGCCGGCCAGCAAGGCGACGGGCCGTCGGAGATCGTGTTCACCGCCGACCTGTTCGATGCGGCCACGCTGGCCTGCGTGGTCGAGCATGGCGTGCCGGTGAACGCCGGCTCCATCGACATGCTGCACCAGCTGGGCGCGGCATCGCCAGGGCATGCCGTGTGGCTGCGCATCAACCCCGGCTTTGGCCATGGCCACAGCAACAAGACCAACACCGGCGGCGAGCACAGCAAGCACGGCATCTGGCACACCGACCTGCCGGACGCGCTGGCCGCCATCCGCCAACATGGCCTGAAGCTGGCGGGGCTGCACATGCACATCGGCTCGGGCGTGGACTACCGCCACCTCGAACAGGTGTGCGGCGCCATGGTGGAGCTGGTGCGCACCACGCACTCCGCGGGGCACGACCTGCACGCCATCTCGGCCGGCGGCGGCCTGTCCATCCCTTACCGCGATGGCGATCCGGTGATCGACACCCAGCACTACCACGGCCTGTGGGATGCCGCACGCCAGCAGGCCGAAGCCATCGTGCGCCACCCGCTGGGCCTGGAGATCGAGCCCGGCCGCTTTCTGGTGGCCGAGTCGGGCGTGCTGCTGGGCGAGGTGCGTGCCACCAAGGATGCCGGCAACAACCATTTCATGCTGCTAGACACCGGCTTCAACGAGCTGATGCGCCCCAGCATGTACGGCAGCTACCACACCATGAACGTGCTGCGCCGCGACGGCAGCACGGTTGCGCACCGCCCCAGCGTGGTGGCAGGGCCGCTGTGCGAGTCAGGCGACGTGTTCACGCAGGGCGACGGCGGCGTGGTGCTGCCGCGCAACCTGCCGGATGCCCAGGTGGGCGATCTGCTGGTCATCCACGACGCGGGCGCCTATGGCGCCTCGATGTCCTCCAACTACAACACCCGGCCTTTGACCGCCGAGGTGCTGGTCGATGGCGGCCAGGCCCGCCTGATCCGCCGTCGCCAGACGGTGGAAGAACTGCTGGCGCTGGAGTTGGGGCTGTAAGTCCGCCGGCGCGCTGACCGCCGGTCAGCCAGCGGGTAGGCCAAGCCCTGCGCCACGGCGCAACCCAGGCGCACACGCGGCGCGGGCGCACGCCGGTAAGGTCAAGGCATCACTTTGTCGAGGAGATGGCGATGCCTGTGATTCTGCGGTTGCTCGGAGTGTCGCTGTCTGTGCTGCTGTTGCTGTTGCTGATGCTGTTTGGCGTGTTCTGAACACGCACCGGGGGCGCCGGTCGGCAGCGCCCCGCCCGATCAGCGCAGTTCGGAACCCGGATCGCGCCCCATCAGCAGGCCTACGGCATCGGCCGGGGCCAGGCGGCCATCGAGCAGCGCCACCACCGCCTGGGTGATGGGCATGTCCACACCGAGCCCAGCAGCACGCTGGGCCACGGTGCGGGCGCAGTACACGCCCTCGGCCACATGGCCCAGTGAATCCACCGCCTGCTGCAGGCTCTGGCCCTGCGCCAGCAGCAAGCCCACACGGCGGTTGCGCGACAGGTCGCCCGTGGCAGTGAGTACCAGGTCGCCCATGCCCGACAGCCCCATGAAGGTGTCGGGCCGTGCGCCCAGCGCCACGCCCAGGCGGGTCATTTCGGCCAGGCCGCGCGTGATGAGGGCCGCGCGCGCATTCAGCCCCAGGTTCAGCCCATCGCACAGGCCGGTGGCAATGGCCAGCACGTTTTTCACCGCACCGCCCACCTCCACGCCCACGATGTCGTCGTTGGCATACACCCGCAGGCTGGGGCTGTGAAAGGCGGCCACCAGCGCATCGCGCACCACGGCGTGCCGGCTGGCCGCCACCAGCGCCGTGGGCTGGCCGCGCGCCACCTCCTGTGCAAAGCTGGGGCCGCTGAGCACGCCAGCTATTAAATCAGGAGCAACCTGCGCGCACACCTCATGCGCCAGCAGCCCAAAAGCCCCTGCATCGGTGGATGCCACCGCTTCGAAACCCTTGCACAGCCAGGCCACGGGGGCCGTGCAGCCGCGCAGGGCACGCAGCATGGCGCGCAGCGCCGCCATGGGCGTGGCCACGATGACCAGATCGGCCGAGCGCGCCAGCGCCAGCGGGTCGGCACCCGATACCGCGAGCGCGGGGGGAAAAGCAATGCCCGGCAGGTAGCGCGCATTCTGGCGCTGCGCCTGCATGTCGGCCACCTGCTGGCCATCGCGCGCCCACAGCGTGACGGCATGGCCGCCCGGTTGCCGGGCAGCCCCCATGGCCAGTGCCGTGCCCCAGGCACCTGCACCAAGTACGACTATGTTCATAGCTGCTTGCGCTTATGCATCAAGCGCCAGAGGCCAAAATGGCCTCTGAACCGCATCACTGGGTGATGATGGGCGAAGGTTCGCCGGCGGCCTGGGCCTGCTGCTGCTCGTACATGGCCTGGAAGTTGATTTCTGCCAGGTGCACGGGCGGGAAGCCCGCGCGGTTCACGATGTCGGCCACGTTGCCGCGCAGGTAGGGGTACACGATCTGCGGGCAGGCGATGCCCATGATGGGGCCCATCTGGTCTTCGGGGATGTTGCGGATCTCGAAAATTCCGGCCTGCTTGGCCTCGACCAGGAACACGGTCTTGTCCTTGACCTTGGTCTGCACCGTGGCGGTGACGGCGACTTCAAAGATGCCTTCGGCCACGGGGGTGGCTTCCACGCCGAGCTGGATGTCCACGCTGGGCTGCTCCTGTTCGAGCAGGATGCCGGGCGAATTGGGCTGCTCCAGGGACATGTCCTTGAGGTAGACGCGCTGGATCTGGAACACGGGGTTTTCTTGATCGGCCATGGTGAAGTCTCTCTGCTCTAACAAAATTTCAGCAAAACAAAACCCGCCGGGGAGCAGCTCCCGCAGCGGGCACATGGGCTTGCATTATGCAGCGCCCGGGTAACCGATCAGGCGGCGCCCAGCAGGGGCATCAGCCCGCCGCGGCCGTCGAGCGCCACCAGATCGTCGTGCCCACCCACATGGGTGTCACCGATGAAGATCTGGGGCACCGTGCGGCGGCCGGTGATCTCCATCATGTGGCTGCGTGCTGCGGGGTCGGTGTCGATGCGGACCTCTTCGATCTGCTCGACGCCCTTGGCCTTGAGTATCTGCTTGGCGCGGACGCAATAGGGGCAGACGGCGGTGGTGTACATCTTTACGGGTTGCATGGCGGTCCTTCCTGTTTTTTCCTGTAGGGCAACAAAACCAGTCAAAAGCCTGTCGGCTATCGCATAACTGGGGGCAATTCAGGATTTTTCTACCGGCAGGCTGGCCTCGCGCCAGGCCTTGAGGCCACCGGCCATGGCCTGGGCGTTGTCGTAGCCGAGCTTCTTGGCCATGGCCACGGCACGGTTGGCGCGGGCGCCGCTGGCACACACCAGCACCAGCGGCAGGGCCTTGTTCTTCACCAGCGTGGGCAGGCGCTCTTCGAGCTGGCCCAGCGGCACATTCTTGGCGCCGCCCACATGGCCGGCAGCGAACTCTTCGGTCTCGCACACGTCGATGACCACGGCTTTCTCCCGGTTGATGAGCTGCACGGCCCGCGCGGGCGTGAGCGATCCACCACTGGCGTTCTTGAGCAGCGGCCACAGCAACATGCTGCCCGAAGCGAGTGCCACGAGGACCAGATACCAGTTGTCGATAACGAATTTCACGAGGATTCCTTGGGTTGGCAAACCGCGTAATTCTAAAATGTATGGTTTTGACCCGCTTTCCCTAGGGACACCATGCACAAACTCGTTCTGATCCGACACGGCGAATCCACCTGGAACCTTGAAAACCGCTTCACCGGCTGGACAGACGTTGACCTGACGCCCACCGGGGTGTCGCAGGCCATGTCCGCCGGCAAACTGCTCAAGGCCGAAGGCTACGCATTCGACCTGGCTTTCACCAGCGTGCTCAAGCGCGCCATCCACACCCTGTGGTATGCGCTCGACGAAATGAACTGCACCTGGCTGCCCGTGGTGAAGGACTGGCGCCTGAACGAGCGCCACTATGGCGCCCTGCAGGGCCTGAACAAGGCCGACATGGCCAAGCAGTACGGCGACGAGCAGGTGCTGGTGTGGCGCCGCAGCTATGACACGCCCCCGCCAGCACTGGAAGCCACCGACCCCCGCAGCGAGCGCAGCGACCGCCGCTATGCCGGCGTGGCGGCCGAGAACGTACCCCTGACCGAGTGCCTGAAAGACACCGTGGCCCGCGTGCTGCCGTTCTGGAACGAGGCCATGGCACCCGCCATCCGCTCGGGCAAACGGGTGGTGGTGGCGGCGCACGGCAACTCCATCCGCGCGCTGGTGAAGTACCTGGACAACATCTCCGAGACCGATATCGTGGGCCTGAACATTCCCAACGGGATTCCGCTGGTATATGAGCTGGACGCCGACCTCAAGCCCATCCGCCACTACTATCTGGGCGATGCCGAGGCCGCTGCCAGGGCTGCGGCCGCCGTGGCTTCACAGGGCAAGGCGTGAAGTCGGCGTAAAGCCGGGCAAAAACCCGAAAAATCCTGCGAAAGCAAGTACCCGCGCGGAACTGCAGCGGGCGCGGCCCTTCCAAAGTTGTATATTGAAACGAAGCGGTAAAGGTGTTCTATGGGCCACAAACTCAAAATTGCAGGGTGGGTGTCGATCGGCGTGGTGGCTGGAGCGCTGACCACGGTGTCCCTGCAGACGGTGGCGCGCGGCGCCATGGCGCCTTTGCCGCTGGAAGAAATCCAGCAGCTGTCCGCTGTGTTCGGCCTGGTCAAGACCGATTACGTCGAACCGGTGGATGACAAAAAGCTCATCACCGACGCCATCTCGGGCATGGTCGCCAGCCTGGACCCGCACTCGCAGTATTTCGACAAGAAGTCCTTCAAGGAATTCCGCGAAGGCACCTCGGGCCGCTTTGTGGGCGTGGGCATCGAGATCACGCAGGAAGACGGACTGATCAAGATCGTCTCGCCCATCGAGGGCTCTCCCGCCTTTCGCGCCGGGCTCAAGACCAACGACCTGATCACCAAGATCGACGAAACCGCCGTCAAGGGCCTGTCGCTCAACGACGCAGTCAAGAAGATGCGCGGCGAGCCCGCCACCAAGGTCACGCTCACCATCTTCCGCAAGGACGAAAGCCGCACCTTCCCCGTCACCATCACGCGGGAAGAGATCAAGACCCAGTCGGTCAAGGGCAAGCTCCTGGAGCCGGGCTATGGCTGGGTACGGCTGTCGCAGTTCCAGGAACGCACGGTGGATGACTTCGTGCGCAAGGTCGAGGAAATCTACAAGCAGGACCCGCAGCTCAAGGGCCTGGTGCTCGATCTGCGCAACGACCCCGGTGGCCTGCTCGATGCGGCCGTCGCGATCTCGGCGGCATTCCTGCCGGCCAACGTCACCGTGGTCAGTACCGACGGCCAGCTGGCCGAAAGCAAGGCCACCTACAAGGCCGCGCCCGAGTTCTACCAGCGCCGCAGCAGCGGCGACCCGCTCAAGCGGCTGCCTGCAGCGCTCAAGACAGTGCCGCTGATCGTGCTGGTGAACGAAGGCTCCGCCTCGGCCAGCGAGATCGTGGCCGGTGCCCTGCAGGATCACAAGCGCGCCACCATCATGGGCAGCCAGACGTTTGGCAAGGGCTCGGTGCAGACCGTGCGCCCCCTGGGTCCGGACACCGGCCTCAAGCTCACCACGGCCCGCTACTACACGCCCAGCGGCAAGTCGATCCAGGCCAAGGGCATCGTGCCCGACGTGATGATCGACGAGTCGGAAGAAGGCAATGTGTTTGCCGCACTGCGCATGCGCGAGGCTGACCTCGACAAGCACCTGGGCAGCGGCCAAGGCGCGGAACAAAAGGACGAGGCCCGCGAAAAAGCCCGCGAAGAAGCCCGCAAGCGCCTGGAGGAAGAAGCCAAGAAGCCGGTGGCGGAACGCAAGATCCCCGAGTTCGGCTCCGACAAGGACTTCCAGCTGACGCAGGCCCTGAACCAGTTCAAGGGCCGCCCCGTGCTGGTCAGCAAGACGCTGACCGAACGCAAGGAAGAAAAGAAAGAGAACTGAGACAGTTCTGCTGCCACCGAGGCCGGGCTTCCAGCGAAGCCCGGCCTTTTTCACGCGCCACGCTCCCGCACACACCATGACCGACGACCAGCTCCTGCGCTACTCCCGCCACATCCTGCTCGACGAGGTTGGCATCGAAGGGCAGGAGCGCATCCTGGCCAGCCATGCCCTGATCATCGGCGCGGGGGGCCTGGGCTCGCCGGCGGTGCTGTTCCTGGGGTCGGCCGGTGTCGGGCAGATCACGCTGGTCGATAACGACGTGGTGGACCTGACCAACCTGCAGCGGCAGATTGCCCACACCACCGCCCGTGTGGGGCAGCCCAAGGTGGCGTCGGCGGCGCAGGCCATCACGGCCATCAACCCGGAGGTTCGGGTCACGGCGCTGCAGGCGCGCGCGGATGCCGCCCTGCTCGACACGCTGGTGCCCCAGGCCACCGTGGTGCTGGACTGCAGCGACAACTACGCCACGCGCCACGCGATCAACGCCGCCTGTGTGCGGCATGGCAAGCCCCTGGTGGCCGGGGCCGTGATCCGCTTTGACGGGCAGATCACCGTGGTGGACCCGCGCGATGCGGTCTCGCCGTGCTATGCCTGCGTGTTCCCGCCCGATGCCGCTTTCGAAGAGGTGCAGTGCTCTACCATGGGGGTGTTTGCACCGCTGGTTGGCGTGGTGGGTGCCATGCAGGCCGCCGAGGCGCTGAAACTGCTGTCCGGCGCGGGGCCCTCGCTGGCGGGGCGCCTGCTCATGCTCGATGGTCGCGCCATGGAGTGGAGCACCATGCACCTGAACCGGCACCCCCACTGCCCGGTGTGCGCGGCGTTGAAGTAAGAAACGTCCTACGCCCTCAGCCTGTGGTGGCTGGCAGAATTGCCGCACCGCCCCCGTTAAATTAACGGCTCGACCCCAGCACATCCGCACCGGTCGCACCCATGGATCAGGCTGTGAAACTGCGTACCTACATTGTTGAAGACAACGCCACGATTCGGGAAAATCTGATCGGAACGCTGGAGGAACTCGCCTGCGTGGAGGCGGTCGGCGCCAGCGCCACCGAAGACGAAGGCAAGGAGTGGCTGACCGCCCACAGCGCTCAGTGGGATCTGGCGATCGTGGATCTGTTCCTGCGCCAGGGCAGTGGCCTCGGTGTGCTGGCGGCATGCCGGGCCCGCCAGCCGGGCCAGAAAATGGTGGTCCTGAGCAACTATGCCACCCCCGATGTGCGCATGCGCTGCGCGCAGCTTGGCGTGGATGCGGTGTTCGACAAGTCCAACGAAATCGACGCCCTGGTGGACTACTGCATCGAGCACAGCAGCAAGGCACACAGCGCAGCGGATCAGCAGCCCCGGCCGGACATGCCGTGAAGCCCCTTGCCCTGCGCAAACCGTGCCGGGGCGGCGTTGACAAGGCACGGCCACCGCGGGACCAGCGCTGCCCGCGCAGCCAACGGGGCCGGGGGACCCGCCCTTCAGTCGATCAGCCGGTTTTTCAGCGCGTAATAGGTCAGATCGCTGTTGGACGAGAGCGCCATCTTTTCCATGAGCCGCGTGCGGTAGGTGCTCACGGTCTTCACGCTCAGCGACAAGTCCTTGGCGATGTCTCCGGCGGTTTCGCCCTTGGCCAGTTTCAGGAACACCTGGAATTCCCGCTCCGACAACTGCTCATGCGGCGGCGCATCGTCCTTGCGGTTCAGTTGCTGCGCCAGCAGCTCGGCAACGGTGGGCGTGAGATAGCGCCGCCCCAGCGCAATGGTGCGAATGGCCTCGACGATCTCGGAAGGCTCGCACTCCTTGTTGAGGTAACCGCTGGCACCCTGGCGGATCAGGTTGATGGCGTAATGCTCTTCGGGATAGCCACTCAGGATGAGAATGCCCATGTCGGGCGCCTTCGCACGCAGCATGGCCAGCGCATCCAGCCCGCTCTGGCCCGGCATGGACAGGTCCATCAGCAACACGTCTATTTCATGGTTGCGCACGAGATCGATGGCTTCGCGGCCGTTGCCCGCCTCGCCCTCCACGCGAAAGTCGACATGCTCCGACAGAAACTGCCGCAGCCCGGTACGAACAATCGCGTGGTCATCCACAATACCGATCTTGATCATGAGCTTCTTTCAGGGAGCGGCCATGCCACGTCCAGGTCGTTGTTGTTGCACAGGCTTGCGCCGCCACCTGCACCGCAGGCGACAGCGTAGCAGTTCCCCGCGATTATCCGAGCACCCCGCATGACGTTTAAAGAAAACTCCCGGCACTGGCTCAGAAAAAGCCGCACGATGGCCTTCAGCCTGCCTTTTGCCTTGCTGGCTGCGCTGGTGCTGATCGGCATCAACGAAGCCGGGCACATGCGCTCGCAGGAAGCCGTGGAAGCCATGAACGAGGGACAGCAGACCCGCAATGCGGTCAACCGCCTGCTGCAAAGCATGCTGGACGCCGAAACCGGCCAGCGCGGCTACCTGCTGACCGGCAACGAAACCTACCTCGAACCCTACGACAAGGCAGTTGTCACGGTGCAGACCAATCTGGACGAGTTGCGCAACCGGTATCTGAAGTCGCCCGATGAACTGCAGCAGTTTGCCCATCTGTCGCGCGAGGTTTCGCGCAAGCTGGCCGAGATGGAGCTGAGCCTGCGCCTGCGCCGGCAGGGCAACGAGGATGCCTGGAAATTCATCCTGTTCACCGACGTGGGCAAGGAGCACATGGAGTCGATCCGCAAACAGGCCCATGTGCTGATCGATCGCAGTGCCCAGAGGGTGCAGGAGAGCCGCCGCCAGATTGTGCAATCGCTGATGCTGTCGCGCATCGGCATTGCGACCGTGACAGCCGTCGGCCTGCTGGCGTTCTACATGTACCTGCGCCAGGCCAGCACCCTGCAAGAGGTGAACCAGCGCGAACAGGAAGTGCTGGAGCGTGAGCGCGAGCGGCTCGAAGGCCTGGTCCGCGCGCGCACCGCCTCGCTGTCCGAGCTGGCCAGCCACCTGCAGCAGGTGCGCGAGGACGAACGTGGCTACCTGGCGCGCGAACTGCACGACGAACTGGGCGCCTTGCTGACCGCCGCCAAGCTCGACGTCGCCCGGCTCAAGTCGAAGATCGACCACCAGGCCCCCGAAGTTGCCGAACGCCTCCGGCACCTGACCGAAACGCTCAACAGCGGCATTGCCCTCAAGCGCCGCATCATCGAGGACCTGCGCCCCTCCTCGCTGTCCAACCTGGGGCTGGCGACGGCCCTTGAAATCCTGACCCGCGAACATGCCGAGACCGCCGGGATCGAGATCGAGACCAGTCTGGAGTCCGTGCAGCTGACAGAGGCCACCCAGCTGACGGTCTACCGGCTGGTGCAGGAAGCCCTCACCAACATCAGCAAGTACGCCAAGGCCACCAAGGTGCTGGTGACCGTGCACAACCACCCTACCCATGTGACGGTGCAGGTGCGCGACGATGGCGCAGGCTTCGACCCGGCCAGCGTGGGCATTGCGTCGCATGGACTGGCCGGCATGCGCCACCGGGTGGAGGCCGCCGGCGGGCGGCTGACCATCACCTCCCGCCCGGGCAACGGCACCCTGGTGTCGGCCGTTCTGCCCAAGCCCCGCTGAATTACCCGCACCCCGGCACCACGGCACCACGGCATGCTGCGGCCTGCGCTGGGCGTTCAGGCGGGATGGCACCGTCGGCTGCGTCCTACAAGGCAGCCCTCCAGGTGCCGACAAGGGCGAGCGCCAGCCACCGGCATGCGCGGCGGCCCGCTCTGCCTACAGTACATCTCAGGCGCTCAATTCCTGGCGCCACCTCACTTACGGCAACACCGAGCTTCAAGGAGATGGAAATGCTGCACTACGCCGTTGTCTTTCTGGTTATCGCGCTCATCGCCGCTGTGTTCGGCTTTGGCGGCATTGCGGCAGGCGCCGTAGGCATCGCCAAGATCCTGTTCTTTGTGTTCGTGATCATGGCCATCGTGACGTTCGTGCTGGGCCTGCTGAAAAAGGGCTGATCCCCGCACTCCACCGTCCTGCGACAGCCATTGCGTTCCCCAACCCTTTACATCTTCGGAGAGTACCCATGAATACCGAATCCACCACGACCAAAGTTGCGGACGGGGCGCGCAGTCTCGCCGATAACGTGCTGCAAAGCGCCCAGGACGCAGCACAGACGACACGCGACAAAGCCAGGGAATCCCTGGACAAGGCCGAATCCGGTGTGCGCGAACTGCGCCGTGAAGCCAGCCCGGTCATCAATGATCTGGCCGCCCGCGCCCACGACCTGGCCACGCGCAGCATCGACTTCTGCGCCGAGAGCAGTGCCCGCGCACGCCACCAGGTCCAGCAGGCTGCTGACGCCACCACACGCTATGTCACGCAGCAGCCGGGCAAGTCCGTGGCCATTGCCGCCGCTGCTGGCGCCGCCGTGACAGCCGCTGTGCTGCTGATGTCACGCCGCCGCAACCCCTGAACGACCACGGAGCTTTTCGCCCCATTGAAAGTGTCTCCATGAACAAACTCAGCCCTCTGCCCTCCCATGCGGCCGGCATGGAACTGGACGAAACAGCCCTGAAAGCCGCGGCCACCAGCCATCTGGATGAGGGTGCGGTCACACCCGCCTTCAGCCAGCATCGCGACGACATCGTGCGCCTGCTCAACGACGCCCTGGCAACCGAGCTGGTCTGCGTGCTGCGCTACAAGCGCCACCACTTCACCGCCCACGGCATGACCTCGCCCGCCATTGCGGCGGAGCTCATGGTGCACGCCACCGAAGAAGCGGCCCACGCCGACCTGCTCGCCCGGCGCATCGTGCAGCTGGGGGGCAAGCCCGACTTTGCGCCCGACACCCTGCTCGCCCGCAGTCATGCCGACTACGACACCTCGTCGGACCTCCAGGCCATGGTGAAAGCCAACCTGGTGGCTGAACGCATTGCCGTGGAGGCCTACCGCCAGATGATTGCATTGATTGGTGACAAAGACCCCACCACCAAACGCATGCTCGAAGGCATACTGGCCGACGAAGAAGAACATGCCGACGAACTCAAGGATTTGCTGGGAACCTAGCCCGTTCCAGCGCCACGACAGCCAGCCGGTCACGGAGGGTGCAACAAGCCGGCAAGCTGTGATTTTCCCTCGCACCCGCGTCTCCACTCTTTGAAGGAATACACCATGAAATACGCACGTGCCCTCGCCTTTGCCGCAGCCACAGCCATCACCGTCGTCACCGCCACGGGCTGCGCAGTGGCGCGCAACCAGCAAACCGCTGGCGCCTACATCGACGATGCGGGCATCACCACCGCCGTCAAGGCCAAGATGGCGGAAGACAAAACGGTGTCCGCTACCGCCATCAGCGTCGAAACGCTCAACGGCACGGTTCAGCTGTCGGGTTTTGCCAAGTCGCAAGCCGAGAAGAACCAGGCGGAAGCCATTGCCCGCAACACCAGGAACGTCAAGGAAGTGCGCAACAGCATTGTTGTGCGCCCCTGATAAGGTCTCGCATTCAAGCGGATAACTAGGCGGGAAGCCGCAGACAGTGCTCTGGCACGGCAAGGCGAACCAACGAAGTTATACGTTTGAAGGCAAAACCGTATGAGCGTTCGCGCACGATCCTGTCGGTAGCGGCGCAAGCCGTGCGGCGGGGCGTGGCAGAAAAAGGGCACCAGCACCGAACCATCTGGTTCGGTGCTGGTGCCCTTTTTGACTGGCCGCCGCGCTTTCTCGTCTGCCCGCGGCGCGCCCGACCGCCGGGGGTTAAGCTGCAACACCATGCGGGTATTCAATTGCGACCATTGCGGTCATCTGGTTTTTTTTGACAGCGTGCAATGCATGCATTGCGGCAGCACGCTCGCCTTTGTGCCCGAGCTGCTCTGCATGGCGGCGTTGGCCCCGGCCCCGCAGGACGGGCCGGACCTGTGGCGCCGCATGGGGCTGCGCGGCAGTGCGGACTGCAGCGGGCGGCTCTATCGCCTGTGCGCCAACCACGCCGCCTACGACGCCTGCAATTTCGCCCTGCCGGCGCACGATTTCTCCCCGCTGTGTGTGTCGTGCCGCCAGACGCGCGTGCTGCCCGATCTCTCCGAACCCGCCAACCTGGGCCGATGGAAGCAGATCGAAGCGGCCAAGCGCCAGCTTTTCTACACGCTGGCCCGCCTGGGGCTGGAGCCCGCGCCGGGCCGGTCCGGACCGGTGTTCGAGTTTCTGGCGGACTGGCCCGGCGGGCCACCCGTCCTCACCGGCCACCATGGCGGCACCATCACCCTCAACGTGGCCGAAGCCGACGACGGCGAGCGCGCGCGGCGGCGCGTAGCGCTGGGCGAGCCCTACCGCACCCTGATTGGCCACCTGCGCCATGAATCGGGCCATTTCTACTGGGACCAGCTGGTGCGCGACGGCCATTGCCTGGAGGCCTTTCGCAGCCTGTTTGGCGATGAGCGCCTCGATTACGCCGCCGCCCTGCGTGCCCACTACGCCAAAGGCAGCGACACGGGCGACTGGCGCCCGCACCATGTGAGCAGCTACGCGGCCTCACACCCCTGGGAGGACTGGGCCGAAACCTGGGCGCATTACCTGCACATGGTGGACCTGCTCGAAACGGCGGCCAGCTACCAGACCAGCCTGTCCGTGCCCGACCCGCATGCCGCCCAGCGCCACCAGGTGAGCGACCCCTTTGCCAGCCCGCGACCCGCGTTTGACGACATGGTGCGCCAGTGGGTGCCCCTGACCCTGCTGCTCAACAGCCTGAACCGCAGCCTGGGGCAGAGCGACGCCTACCCCTTTGCCCTGTCGCCCGGCGCGCTGCGCAAACTGCGCTTTGCGCACGACTTGCTGATGCAGCCCCCCGCAGGCTGAAAGTCTCAGCCTCTCAGGCCGACGCTGCACGGTTCAGCTTGCGCATCAGTTGCGCATGCACCCCGGGCGAGACGAACTGCGCCACGTCGCCGCCCAGCGTGGCAATTTCGCGCACCAGCGTGCTGCTGATGAACTGGTGCTGGCTGCTGGGGGTGAGGAACACCGTCTCGATGTGCGGCACCAGTGCGCGGTTCATGCCTGCCAGCTGGAATTCGTAGTCGAAATCGGTGCCCGAGCGCAGGCCGCGCAGCATGGCCGTGCCGCCGCGCGCAGCGGTGAACTCGGTCACCAGGCCATCAAAAGGCTCGACGCTCACCTGCGGGCAGTCGCGCAGCGCCTCGCGCGCCATGTCCATGCGCTCGTCCAGGCTGAACAGGGTCTTTTTGTGGTGGGCAATGGCCACGGCAACGATCACCCGGTCGAACAGTTTCGCAGCGCGGCGCACCAGGTCTTCATGGCCCAGCGTGATGGGATCGAAGGTTCCGGGGTAGATGGCGAGCACGTTGGGTGCCATGGGCTGGGGTCTCCTGGTGGGCAGATGGATTTGGGGCCCGGCCCACAGGGGCCGGCCGGGCCGCCTGGGCGGATTATGCAGCGCACTGCAACGCGCAGGAGGCGCAGTGCATGCCCCCTTTTTTTCAAGAAAATACGACTCTGGCGTTTATACAGAAAGCGCAATTAGCTACTATTTTTATAGCTACCGAGTACTGTACCGTCAGCCCGCCAGGCGCCGCTGAAGCAGGTGCGCATGCACCGCGCCCGCCTTCAGGTGGCGGTGCACCACCAGCCCAAACGGGGCCAGTGCCTCGTCGGTCCAGGCCTGCGGCGCCTCCAGGTAAACGAAGCCGTCTGCCGCCACGGCCTTGGCGGCGGCCTGCAGGGCCGGCTCGAAGAAGGCGCTGTCAAACGGCGGGTCGAGCAGCACCAGGTGCAGACTGGCCGGCGCTACCTGCCGTAGCGCGGCAATGCCGTCGCCGCGCTGCACGCGCACGGCCGTGGCCGCCAGGCGGGCCTGCAGCTTGTGCAGCTGGGCCACCAGGGTGGCGTCGTTTTCCACCAGCTGCACGGCGGCAGCGCCGCGCGAAGCCGCCTCCAGCCCCAGCGCGCCGGTGCCGGCAAATGCATCCAGGCAATGCCAGCCGGTCAGGTCCTGGCCCAGCCAGTTGAACAGGGTTTCGCGCACGCGATCGGGCGTGGGGCGCAGGCCCGGGCGCTGGGCCACGGGCAGGCGGGTGCGCTTCCACTGGCCGCCGATGATGCGGATTTCGCCCGCAGCCTGGGGGGCTGCGTCTTTCCGGGCGCTGCTCTTGGCTGCCTTGGTGTTCTTGGACTCCTTGGCGTCGTCGGGCTCGGCCGCGGGGACGTTCCTGGCCGGACGGGCCAGGCGGCCACCGGGCAGGGTTTCCAGGCGCAGGCTGGAGCGGCTCATGGCTGGCCTCCCACGACCACGGTGACCATGCGCTCGGGTTGCAGCTTGCGTGCCATGGCGGCGCGGATATCGGCCACGGTGAGCGCCTCGACGCGTGCCGTCCAGTGCTCCAGGTAGTCGAGCGGCAGCCCGTTCCAGGCGATGTTGGCCACGTTGCCCAGCAGCTTCTTGTTGCTGTCGATGCGCAGCGCAAAGCCGCCGATCAGGTTGTCCTTGGCGGCGCGCAGCTCGGTCTCGGTGGGTCCTTCGCGCACGAAGCGCGCCAGCACATCGCGCGAGACCTGCACGGCCTGCGCTGCCTGGTCGGGCCGGGTCTGCAGGCCGATGCTGAACGCGCCCGCATGCAGGCCGGGCGCAAAGCTGCTGTACACACTGTAGCTCAGGCCGCGCTTCTCGCGCACCTCGTTGGTCAGGCGCGAAGTGAAGCCCCCGCCGCCCAGGATGTGGTTGCCCACCAGCAGCGCCAGAAAGTCGGGGTCGCGGCGCGCAAAGCCGGGCTGGCCGATCAGCACATGGGCCTGGGCCGAGGCAAAGGGAATGCGCTGCTCGGCCGGCGCGCTGAGCGCGGCCACCTCAGGCACGTCCGGCAGCGGCGCGCATTCTGCAGCCGTGCGCGCCGGCAGGCGCGACAGCAGCGTAGCCACCAGGGTCTGCGCCTGCGCGCGGTTGACGGCGCCCACGATGCTCACGCGCGCGCGGCAGGCGGCCACGGTGCGCGCATGGAAGGCCTGCATGTCGGCCACCTCGATGCGCGCCAGCGTGTCTTCGGTGGCGCGGTAGCCGTAGGGGTGGCTGCCATACACGGCGGCGGCAAAGGCTTCGCCCGCCACGGTGGCGGGGCGGGTGCGGGATTCCTTGATGCTGGCGCTCCAGCGGGCGCGTTCGCGCTGCCAGATATCGGCCGGCCAGCTGGGCTCGCCCATCTGGCGGGCGGCCAGCAAAGCGGCGCGCTGCAGCAGCGCGGGGTCGGTCAGCGAGCGCAGCGAATAATGCAGTCCATCGCTGCCGGCGCTGGCGTCAAAGCTGGCTCCCAGGTCGGCCCAGGCCTCGCCCAGCGCGTTTTCATCCAGCGGCGCACCCTCGGCAACACCGGAACCTGCGGCCATGCCCAGAACGCCTTTGGAGGCCATGGAAGCCACGGCACCGGCCAGGCCCGCCTGATCGGCCGGGTCGCGGCGGCTGCCACCATCAAAGTCGAGCTGCACATCCACCATGGGGATGACGGGGCTTTCCACCAGCCAGACCTGTGCGCCGTTGGCCTCGGTCCAGTGCTGGATGGGCAGCAGCGCCCAGGCTGAATTGGCCACAAGAAGGGCTCCCGCGCTCATTAAAGCGCGGGCAGCTATTTTTTTCATAGTCATCATGCAATGCCTCGGGGTGCGGATTCAGTGGCGTGGGGCACCCGCGGCCGGTGCGGCGCGCCGGGGCTTGGTATCCAGCGGCTGCGGCAGCAGCGTAGCCACCGTGAGCTGGTCGTCACCAAAATACCGGGCCGCCACCTGCTGCACCTGCTCGGGTGTCACGGTGCGCAGCAGGGCCAGCAGGCGCTCTTCCGCATCAAGCGGCAGCCCCTGCACCCAGTTGCTGCCCAGGTCCTGGGCCTGCCCGTGCACCGAGTCGCGCTGGTACACGGTCGAGGCAATCCACTGGGTCTTGACGCGTGACAGCTCGGCCTCGCTCACGCCCTCGCGGGCCACGCGGGCGACTTCGGCGCGCAGGGCGTCTTCGACCTGCTGCGCCGTCTTGTCCTCGGCTGGCACGCCGCTGAGCAGGAACAGGCTGGGGCCGCGCCCGGTCACCATGGCCGAGCTGCTGGCGCTGTCGGCCACGCGCTGCGAGCCCTGGCTGAGGGCGCGCTCCAGGCGGGCGCCGTCGTAGCCACTGAGCACGGCCGACAACACCATCAGCGCCAGGGCATCGCGGTCGCCGTCGGTGAGCGCCTCGACGCGCTCCATGCCGGGCACGCGAAACGCCAGGGCCACGTAGGCCTGCTCGGCAGGTGCCTTGACGGCAATGCGGCGAAGCCCCTGCTGCACGGGCTCGACGCGCGGCTTGCGCGCCGGCACGGCGCGGGCGGGCAGGCGGCCATAGTATTTTTCGGCCAGGGCACGCACCCGGGCCACGTCCACATCACCGGCCACCACCACGGCCGCGTTGCCGGGCACATACCACTGGCGGTGGAAATTGCGCACATCCTCGGGCGTCAGGGCATCGAGGTCGCTCATCCAGCCCACCACCGGGCGGCGGTAGGGCGAGGCGATGAAAGTGGTCGCAAAAAGCTGCTCGGCCAGCACGGCGCGGGGCTGGTCTTCGGTGCGCATGCGGCGCTCTTCCTTGACCACCTCGATCTCTTTCTTGAACTCGGCGTCGGGCCACTGGTTGTGGGCGAAGCGGTCGGCCTCCAGGCGCATCACGTCTTCGAGCCGGCTGGAGGGAATCTGCTGGTAGTAGCCCGTGTAGTCGCGGCTGGTGAAGGCGTTTTCCTGTCCCCCCAAGGCCGCCACGCGGCGCGAAAATTCGCCCGGCGGCACGGTCTTGCTGCCCTTGAACATCATGTGTTCGAGCACATGGGCCACGCCCGAGGTGCCATCGACCTCGTCCATGGAACCCACGCGCAGCCACACCATGTGCATCGCCGTGGGCGCCCGCCGGTCGGGCTGCACGATGAGCTGCATGCCGTTGGCCAGCGTGAATTGCTGCGCCCCGGAAGCCGTGGCCGTGGGGGCCGCTGGCAAGTGCGCGGCAGGGGTGGTGGATACCGGGGATTGCGCCCCGGCACTCAGGCAGGCCAGCAGGCCCAGAAGGGTGAAAGCACGTTTCATAGAATGGAGTGATTCTAAGTACCCGCCAATGTTCAGTTTTTTCAAGAAAAAACCCGCCCCCACGCCCGCGCAGCCCGCTGCGGCTGCGCCTGCAACCCCTGCTGCACCGGCTGCCGTGCCCGCGCCACCGCCGGTGATGCCACCCGCCGGACAGGCACCCGCCGCCCCGGTCACGCAGTCCGCGCCATTGCCAACGCCCTCCGCAACCACCCTGCCCCCACCGGCCCCGCCGGCGGCCAGCGGTGGCCTTGGCTGGCTGCGCAACCCGTTTGCCGCCAAACCACCTGCCCCCGCAACGAAAGCAGCCCCTGTGGCCGCACCGCCGCCGGCCGAGCTGCCGGTGCCGGCGCCCGTGTCCACCCCCGTTTCGCCCATGGTGGCGGCCGCACCCATCGCCGTCGCCGTGCCGCCCCTGCCTTTGGCGCCCATGGCCACCGAGCCGCCGCCCACGCCCGCCGAACGCAAGGGCTGGCTCGACCGCCTCAAGGCCGGCCTGCGCAAGACCGGCTCCAGCATCGCCACCGTTTTCACCGGCACCCAGATCGACGATGCCCTGTATGAAGAGCTGGAAGAAGCCCTGCTGATGGCCGACACCGGCGTCAAGGCCACGCAGCACCTGCTGGAAGACCTCAAGCGCCGCGTGAAAGACAGCAAGACCACCGACCCCGCCGCCGTCAAGGGCCTGCTGGCCGATGCGCTGGCCGATCTGCTGCGCCCGCTCGAAAAGGCCCTGGTGATTGGCGAGCACCAGCCCACCGTGATCATGGTGGCGGGTGTCAACGGCGCGGGCAAGACCACCTCGATCGGCAAGCTCACCAAGCACCTGGCCAGCGAAGGGGCCAGCGTGCTGCTGGCGGCGGCCGATACCTTCCGCGCCGCCGCGCGCGAACAGCTCGGGGTATGGGCCGACCGCAACACCGTCGAGATCGTCAGCCAGGAAGGCGGCGACCCGGCCGCCGTGAGCTTTGATGCCGTCACCGCCGGCAAGGCGCGCGGCAAGGACGTGGTGCTGGTGGATACGGCCGGCCGCCTGCCCACGCAACTGCACCTGATGGAAGAGCTGAAGAAGATCCGCCGCGTGGTCACCAAGGCCGACGCCACGGCGCCCCACGAGGTGCTGCTGGTGATAGACGGCAACACCGGCCAGAACGCGCTGGCCCAGGTGCGCTCGTTCGACGATGCGCTGCAGCTCACCGGCCTCGTCGTGACCAAGCTCGACGGCACGGCCAAGGGCGGTGTGCTGGCCGCCATCGCGCAGGAGCGCCCCATTCCCGTGTACTTCATCGGTGTGGGCGAAAAGCTCGAAGACCTGGAAACCTTCAACGCGCGCGAATTCGCGCAGGCTCTGCTGACCTGAACCTCACACCCCGGCGGCCACCTCGCAATCCACCCAGCGCACATAGGCCGGCGTGGCCTGCAGCGTCTGCACCACCAGCTGCGGCAGCGCATAGGGGTGCAGCGCCTGCAGCAGCGCCAGCAATGCGGCGGTGGCGCGCGGCATGGTCTTGCAGTCCAGCCGCCACTCCGATTCTTCCTGCAGGGCGCCCTGCCAGTGGTAGTGCGAGGTGATGGCCTGCACCTGCACACAGGCCGCCAGCCGCGCCTGCATGACCGCCTGCGCCAGCCGGCGCGCATCTGCCGCGCTGGCCACCGTGGTGGTGACCATGCTGATATCCGCCGGATCAACGCCTGTCGCCATGGAACTCTCCTGCCTGCAAAAGGAACAAAGGGCAGTGTAAACAGGCCTTCAAATGCTCATCTATTAATAGCTACAAAATCTTTCTGGCATTTCACTCAAGGCAAATTTGATAGAAACACCTAGAACCAGGCACTTTGGAACAACCGGACGGGAACTCCGGACTTAGCACTCCCTCCAACAGAGTGCTAACATGAAGGCCTAGAGGAAAGGATTCCCGGAATGACACTGCCATCTGGAACCGCAACGACGACCCTGGCGCCCGCCAATCCCTGGGCGCTGGTGCCGCCCTTGGGCAACCTGGACGCCTATATTTCGGCCGTCAACCGCCTGCCCCTGCTTACCCATGAAGAAGAGCAAATCTACGCCCGCCAGCTGCGCGATCACAACGATGTGGACGCCGCTGGCCGGCTGGTGATGTCGCACCTGCGCCTGGTGGTGTCGATTGCACGCCAGTACCTCGGCTACGGCCTGCCCCATGGCGATCTGATCCAGGAAGGCAACGTGGGCCTGATGAAGGCCGTCAAGCGCTTCGACCCCGACCAGGGCGTGCGCCTGGTGAGCTACGCCATGCACTGGATCAAGGCCGAGATCCACGAATACATCCTGAAGAACTGGCGCATGGTGAAGGTGGCCACCACCAAGGCGCAGCGCAAGCTGTTCTTCAATCTGCGGTCCATGAAGCAGGGTTTCAAGGCCGACGCGGCGGCAACCGATGCCAGCACGCACCGCGACACCCTGTCGGACCGCGAAATCGACTCGGTGGCGGCGCAGCTCAATGTCAAGCGCGAAGAAGTCATCGAGATGGAAACCCGCCTGTCGGGTGGCGATGTGCTGCTGGACCCCGCGCCGTCGGACGATGGCGAGCAGGCCTTTGGCCCCATTGCCTACCTGGCCGATGCCTCGCATGAGCCCACCGCCATGATCGAGTCGCGCCAGCGCGATGCGCTGGCCACCGACGGTATTGCCACGGCCCTGGCCAGCCTGGACGAGCGCAGCCGCCGCATCGTGGAAGAGCGCTGGCTCAAGGTCAACGACGATGGTTCGGGCGGCATGACGCTGCACGAGCTGGCCGCCGTGTATAGCGTGAGCGCCGAGCGCATCCGCCAGATCGAAGTGGCCGCCATGAAGAAGATGAAGGCAGCGCTGGCCGAATACGTCTGATACATTTTTGCCTTCAAACGTAAACGATAGTTGGTTCGCCTTGCCGCGCTAGAGCACTGTCTGCGGCTTCCCGCCTAGTGATCCGCGTGAATGCAAGACCGTATGAGCGGTGGCTGCTCGCAGATGCGGACGGCAAGGATAATTGGACGCGCAACCTGGTTGCGCGTTTTTTTTTGAGGTGTTGGCAACGCGCTTGATACCCGCCCCTGACCGGAGATTTCTCGATGACCCCGTCCCCCCTGCGCCGCGCCGCGCTGGCACTGGCCCTTGCCGCGGCCTGCAGCCCCGCCCTTGCACAATCCAGCGCGGCCCCGGCGACACCGGGCTGGCCCAGCAAGCCCGTCAAGCTGGTGGTAGGTTTTCCGGGCGGATCATCCCCCGACCTGGTGGCGCGTACCCTGGCCGAGCCGCTGGCCAAGGCCCTGGGGCAGCCGGTGATTGTGGAAAACAAGGTGGGCGCTGGCGGCAACATCGCCGCCGATGCCGTGGCCAAGGCCAGCGATGACCACACCCTGGGGATCATGATCAACGGCAACCTGACGATTGCCAAACTGATCAACCCCAAGATCCACTACGACCCGCTCAAGGACCTGGCCCCGATCAGCCTGATTGCCACGGCCCCGCTGGCCCTGGCCGCACCGGCCAACGCGCCGGGCGCCACCGCGCAGGAGTTTTTTGAGGCCGCACGCGCCAGCGGCGACCGCTGGAGCTATGGCACTCCGGGCGTGGGCACGGTGGCCCACATCGGCATGGAACTGCTCAAAGGCAAGGCCGGCCTCCAGCCGGTGCATGTGCCCTACCCGGGCAATCCGCAGGTCATCAACGCCATCATCGGCGGCCAGATCCAGCTGGCCCTGCTGCCCCCGGCGATGGCGGCCGCGCAGGCCCGCGCGGGCAAACTGCGCGTGATTGGCATCACCTCCAGCGGGCGCAGCACGCTGGTGCCTGAATATCCCAGCCTGGCCGATGCGGGCGTGAAGGACTTCAACCTCGAAATCTGGAACGCGGTGGCCGCCCCGCGGTCTCTGCCCCGGCCGGTGGTGGCGCGCCTGTCGGCGCTGTTCAGCGAAATCGCCCGCAGCCCGGACGTGCGCGCCAAGCTGTTCCAGCAAGGCTGGCAGGTGACCGGCACTACCGCCGAAGGTCTGGCCCAACGCATGCAGACCGATGCGCGCGTGCTGGGCGCAGTGATCAAATCACAAGGCATCAAGGCCGAATAAGGCGCCAGCCAAGGGAATTGGCGCGGGCGGCGCGCCTGGCGCTTTTACCCGGCTTCCTGCAGCAGGGCCTTCACGTCGGCGCCCAGCGCCTGCGCGCCGCTGCCGTAGCGGTTGTAAACGCGCAGGCGGCCTGCCGTGTCGTACACGTAGCTGCCGGCCGAATGGTCCATGGTGTAGCTGGTGGGGGTCTTGCCATCGACCTGCTTGAAGTAGATCTTGAAGTCCTTGGCCACGGCGGCGATCTGCTCGGGCGTGCCGGACAGCGCCAGGAAGCTGGGATCAAAGTTGGCCATGTAGGCCTTCAGCACCTCGGGTGTGTCGCGCGCGGGGTCCACGGTGACAAAGATGCCCTGCAGGCGATCGCCGTCCTTGCCCAGCATCTGCTTGACCTCGGCCAGCTCCTGCATGGAGGTGGGGCACACGTCGGGGCATTGGGTGTAGCCAAAGAACACCACCACCACCTTGCCCCGGAAGTCCTGCAGGCTGCGCTTTTGGCCGTTGTGGTCGGTGAGCGGAATATCGCGTGCGTAGTCAGCCCCGGTGATGTCCACCCCGCGAAACTCCGTCTTCTTTTCAGAACAGGCAGTCAACAGGGCACCAGCGCCTATGGATAAAGCGCTGATAGCGATGAATTGAAGGGCATTTCTTTTGTGCATGGTGTTCACAGCGCATAGTGGTCCACCAGCAGCGCGGCAAACAGCACGCTCAGGTGGATGAGGGAAAAACGAAAGGTCTTGCGCGCCAGGGCGTCCGAGTAATTGCGCCACAGGGCAAAGCCGTAGCCACAGAATCCGGCGCTCAGCAGCACGGCGGCAACGAGGTAGATCCACGAACTCATGCCGTAGATGAAAGGCATCAGGCAGCCCGCAAAGAGGATCAGCGTGTACAGAAACACCTGCAGACGCGTGAACTCGTTGCCGTGCGTCACCGGCAGCATGGGCAGGCCCGACTTGCGGTAGTCCTCCACCCGGTACAGGGCCAGCGCCCAAAAATGCGGCGGCGTCCACAGGAAGATGATGAGGAACAGGATCAGTGCCTCGGGGCCCACATCGCCCGTCATGGCCGCCCAGCCCAGCACGGGAGGCATGGCGCCCGATGCACCGCCGATCACGATGTTTTGCGGCGTCAGCGGCTTGAGGATCACCGTGTACACCACCGCATAGCCCACGAAGGTGGCGAAGGTGAGCCACATGGTCAGCGGGTTGACCCAGAAATACAGCAAGGCCGAGCCGGCCCCACACAGCAAGGCCGAGAACAGCAGGGTCTGCGTGTTGGACAGCTCGCCCTTGGCCGTGGGCCGCCAGGAGGTGCGCTTCATCCGGGCATCGATGCCCTGCTCGACGATGCAGTTGAAGGCCGCGGCAGCGCCCGCCACCAGCCACACGCCGGCACAGGCCAGCGCCATCTGCGAGAGCTGCCGCAGCGTGGGCAGGCCCGGCACGGCCAGCACCATGCCGATCAGCGCGCAGAACACGATGAGTTGCACCACGCGCGGCTTGGTCAGCGCGTAGAACTGAGAAAAGCGCGAGGGCGCTGAAAGGGTGGAGGCGATGCTCATGCGGAAACTCTCGATGCACGCGAGGGTGCCAAAGACTCAAGGGGTGTGCGGGCCGTCCGGCTGGACGCGGCCGTCCAGGTCAACACCACCACCAGGGCCGCAGCGCCCCCCGTGTGCAGCACGGCCGCCAGCAGGGGCCATCCCAGCACCACATTGCTCAGGCCGGTGGCCAGCTGCAGCAGGGCCAGGCCCGCCAGCCACCGCGCCTGCATGCGCAGCGCCGCGGCACGGTGCAGGCGCCAGGCCAGCCAGGCCAGCGCCAGCAGCACCACATAGGCCATCAGGCGGTGCGCATAGTGGATGGCCGTGAGGCCGGCAAAGCTGATGTGGCTACCGTCCTGCAGCAGCCCCAGCGGCCGCCAGATCTGGAAGCCCTGCGCGAAATCCATCGCCGGCCACCAGCTGCCCTGGCAGGTGGGAAAGGCCGTGCAGGCCAGCACCGCATAGTTGGTGCTGACCCAGCCCCCCAGCACGATCTGCAGCGCCACCAGGATGCCAGTGACGAGCACGCCAACGCGCAGCGGTGTGGCCAGCACGGCGGGCTGCACGCCTCTGACCACCTGCGTGTGGCGCACCGCCTGCACGCACAGCAATGCCAGCAGAACCAGGCCACCTATCAGATGCAGTGTGACGATGGCGGGAAACAGCTTCATCGTGACCGTGAGCGCACCAAACGCACCCTGCAGGCACACCCAGACCAGGGTGAAGGTAGGCCACCACGGACCCATCACGGGCCGTTGCGCACCGCCACCGGCCCTGGCCCGCCGCCACTGCACCCAGGCAGATACGGTGAGCACGATGATCAAGACCCCGACGCCCGTGGCGAGGTAGCGGTGGATCATTTCGACCCATGCCTTGCCGTGCGTCACCGGTCCGGTGGGCATGGCCTGCTGTGCGGCCGCGATGTCCGCCCGCGCACCCACCGGGCTGGCACTGCCATAGCAACCCGGCCAGTCAGGGCAGCCGAGGCCGGAGTCGGTGAGCCGGGTGAAGGCGCCAAACAGCACCAGATCAAAGGTCAGGAACAGCGTCAGCACCGTCAAGGCCTGCAGACGGCGCCCCCGATTGCCACCCCGGTTGCGCCAGGCCACCCATGCCAGGGGTCCGAGCGCGATCATGGTGCCCAGCAGCATCACCTGCGCCAGCGGCGCCAGGTCGTAGAGCGGTTGGGAATCCATCAGGGTTGCCCTGGCCGTCCGGCCTCATCCCAGGAGGACGACGCGCGCAGCAGGCGCTCCAGGTCGCGCTTGGCCTTGGCGGCCCCGGCAGCATCCATGCCGGCCGGAAAACGCATCATCCAGTTGCCCATGGGGTCCACGAGGTAGAGGTGCTCGGCCAGCGCATGTCCCGCTGCGGGTTCGAGCCACTGGGCCAGCGCCCCGCCATCGACCCGCAGCACCGTGGCTTTTTGCAGGGCCGCAGAAAGGTCCGCCGGCAGGGGGGCGGCATCGGTCACCAGCCAGACCCAGTCCACACGGTCTTTCTCCTTGCCCACGCTTTCGCGCAGTTGCCGCTGCAGATACAGGTGCTGCTGGCACTGGGCATCGCAGGCCCCGCCTGCCACGCTCACCAGCAGCCATTGGCCCTTGAGCGCCGGCAGCTGGCCGAGCGCGCCATCGAGCGTGGCCGTGGCCAGGTCGGGCAAGGGGCGTTGCGGTTGCACCAGTTCTCCGTAATTGCGGCGGCCGTCGGGGCGCACCACGTAGTACGTGAAGTACGAGGCGATCACCGGGGCGGCGCAGACCAGCAGCACCGCCAGCATCTTCCAGCGCCCGTGGCGGGTGTTCTGGGCATGGGCCACGGCGCTGCCCGCCTCGGGAAGCGTGTGCACCGTGAGGCCCAGGGGATGATCGCCTCCTGCCTCAGGCGGGAGGTCGGGGGCGCGGGCGAAGGAAGCGTCGGACGAGTTGGAACCAGACATAGAGAAGTGCAATCAGGCCGCTGAGCCCGAACCATTGGAATGCGTAACCGTAGTGTTTATCGACGCCGGCACCGATCACGGGCCAGTCCCGCTGCAGGCCCTCGCTGGCGGGGCCAGCCTGCAGCACCGACAGATTCATCAGCGCAAGGCCTGTCTCGGTGCGAAAGGCGGTGAGGTCGAGATTTTGCCGGATGCGGGAAGACCCCTGCGAACTGTCGGCACCCTGGAACTCGTACAGGCGCGACGGCGGCGGTGCGATGCGCCCGGCCAACTGCACCACACCTGGCGCTGTCTGGACCAGGGACAGCTGCTGGCGGTCCTGGAAGTTGCGAGGCACCCAGCCGCGCTGGACCAGCACCACCGCATCGCTGCCCTCCAGCCGCAGCGGTGTCAGCACAAAAAATCCGGGGCGGCCCTGCATCTGCCGGTTGTCGAGGTACACCGTGTGCTCCGGCACCCAGCGCCCCTGCAGCAGCACCGCCCGATGGATCAGGTCCTGCGCGCCATCCGCCTCGCCAGCATGCCCACGCAGCTGCTGGTTGTCGATGGGGGGCAAGGCGGCCCGCTGGTCCAGCAGCGACTGCAGGTCCTGTTTTTGCGCGGCGCGCGACAGCTGCCAGCGCCCCAAGGAGGCGGTCACCAGGATGGCGGCCACGGCAGCCACGGTGATCAGCCAGAAGCGCAGGCCCCAGGTGCGTGGATCGGGGGTCACGGGATAATGTGCTCCATGAAATATCTTGTCGCTGTGGCGTTTCTTGCCATTCTCGCCAGTCTGGCCTCTGCCCTTTTCTTCATGATGCGTAACGGGCGCAACGACAAGACCAAGGGCAGCCATATGGCCAAGGCCCTCGCATTTCGGGTGGGGCTCTCTATCGTTCTGTTCATCTGCATCCTGCTCGCATGGCAACTGGGCTACATCCAGCCGACGGGACTGCCCGCCACGCGGTAAGACAGACACCATTGCATTCAACAAAAAAGCGCCTTGCGGCGCTTTCTTGGATACTGCATGGCCGTCTTACATCCAGTACACCAGGATGTACAGGCCCAGCCACACCACATCGACAAAGTGCCAGTACCAGGCAGCGCCCTCAAAGCCGAAATGCTTGTCGGCCGTGAAGTGCCCCTTTTGCAGGCGCAAGGTGATGACCAGCAGCATCAGCATGCCCAGGAACACGTGGAAACCGTGGAAACCGGTCAGCATGAAGAACGTGGAGCCGAACACGCCCGAACTGAGCTTGAGGTTCAGGTCGGTGTAGAGGTGGAAATACTCATAACCCTGCACGCACAGGAAGACAAAGCCCAGCAGCACGGTGGCCCACATGAACGCAATGGTCTTGCCACGGTGGTTTTCACGCAGTGCATGGTGGGCAATCGTCAGTGTCACACCCGAACTCAGCAGCAATGCCGTGTTGATCGTGGGCAGCCAGAAAGGGCCCACGGTCTGGAAGGGCTCGACGATGCCGGCAGGGGATGCCGTGGCACCTGCCGCAATGCTGGGCCACACCGCCTTGAAGTCGGGCCACAGCATGGCATTGTCCAGGCTGCCCAGCGCCGGCACCGAGTGCGAACGCGCCCACCACAGGGCCGTGAAGAAGGCGCCGAAGAACATCACCTCCGAAAAGATGAACCAGCTCATGCTCCAGCGGTACGACAGGTCGATCTTGTGGCCGTAGAGGCCGCCTTCGCTTTCACGGGCGGCATCGCGGAACCATTGGTAGAGCACAAACAGCCACCACACCAGGCCAGCGGCCAGGGAATACTTGCCCCAGTTGTGGCCGTTGATCCACTGGGCTGCGCCCAGGATCACAAAAAACAGGCCTGCGGCCGCCATCACGGGATGGCGCGACTCTGCGGGCACATAGTAGTACGGTGTTGTGCCGTGGGTTGATGCACTCATTTCAGCTCCTGAATCTCAAAATCTTTGTTATGGGGTTGGCAGGCAGGCGATGGCTCAGACCACCCAGTTCACCACCGCGATCAGCGACAGCACCAGCAGGAAGATCGCCAGCAACCCCACCACGATGATGTGCAGGGGGTTGATCTTTTGCAGGTCCTGCTGGTATTCACTGCCTTTGCGCAGACCGATCAGTGACCAGGCCACCGCACGCACCGTGCGCAACAGGGAACCCTTGCGCTGCACGCCGGAATCCGAGGGATGGACGGAACTCATGAACCCTCCTGCACGGATTGAAGGGAGACGGCAGCCGTGGACTCGGGAGCCTGCGGGGTTTTTCCGCCCACCTCGAAGAAGGTATAGGACAGCGTGATGGTCGTCACATCCTTGGATAGCCGCGGATCGATCACGAAGGCCACAGGCCACTGTTTCTTCTCGCCCGGTTCCAGGATGTACTGGTTGAAGCAGAAGCACTCGAGCTTGTTGAAATGCGCCGCCGCCTGCCGGGGCGCATAGCTGGGAATCGCCTGCGCGGCCATGCGGCGGTTCTGCACGTTCTGGAACTCGTACATCACCGTCGTCAGCTCGCCGGGATGCACTTTCACCGAACGCTGGGCCGGCTTGAAATCCCAAGGCCCGCGTGCATTGGCGTCGAACTCCACGGTGATGGTACGGCTCGTGTCCACCTGCGTGTTGGCGGGCACCTTCACGTCCTTGCCAGCCACGCCGTTGCCTGGCACCTGCCGCTCGGACAGCGACAGGATATTGATGCCGGTCAGCTCGCAGATGTGCTTGTAGATCGGAATCAGCGCGTAGCCGAAGGCGAACATGCCCGCCGCTATCACGGCCAGCTTGCCCACCATCTTGGCGTTTTCGCGGTGAATGCTCATGGCGTGGTGCTCAGCGGGACAGCAGAACGACTTTGACCATGAACCCGACGAAGAAGACGGCAACCACGGACGCCAGGATCAGCGCCATGCGCAGATTGCTCTTTTTTTGCTCGGGTGTCATGGACATGCCTTTCAGCCGATCACGCGGGTTGCCGTGGCGTCCAGCTTGGGTGGGTTTTCAAAGGTGTGGAACGGTGCTGGCGAAGGAACTTCCCACTCCAGACCTTCCGCGCCGTCCCAGGGCTTTTGCGGCGCCTTGGCACCCTTGCCACGCATCGCAGGAACGACCACCGCCAGGAAGAAATACACCTGCGCCAGGCCGAAACCCAGGGCACCCACCGATGCGATGGCGTTGAAATCAGCAAACTGCATGGGGTAGTCGGCGTAACGGCGTGGCATGCCGGCCAGGCCCAGGAAGTGCATGGGGAAGAAAGTGATGTTGAAGAAAATCAGCGAAGCCCAGAAGTGGATCTGGCCACGGGTTTCGGAATACATCACGCCAGTCCACTTGGGCAGCCAGTAGTACACGCCGGCAAACATGGAGAACAGCGAACCGGCCACCAGCACATAGTGGAAGTGGGCCACCACGTAGTAGGTGTCCTGCAGCTGGATGTCGATAGGCGCCATGGCCAGGATGAGGCCGGTGAAACCGCCCATGGTGAACACGAAGATGAAACCCACGGCAAACAGCATGGGGGTTTCAAACGTCATGGAACCGCGCCACATGGTGGCCACCCAGTTGAAGATCTTCACGGCCGTGGGCACGGAGATCAGCATGGTGGCGTACATGAAGAACAGCTGGCCGGTCACGGGCATGCCGGTCGTGAACATGTGGTGCGCCCAGACGATGAACGACAGGATGGCAATCGACGAGGTGGCATACACCATGGAGGCGTAACCAAACAGCTTCTTGCGCGCAAAAGCGGGCACGATCTGGCTGATGATGCCGAAGGCCGGCAAGATCATGATGTACACCTCGGGATGGCCGAAGAACCAGAAGATGTGCTGGTACATCACCGGGTCGCCGCCGCCGGCGGGGTTGAAGAAGCTGGTGCCGAAGTGGCGGTCGGTCAGCGTCATGGTGATGGCGCCAGCGAGCACGGGCATCACGGCGATCAGCAGGTAGGCGGTGATGAGCCAGGTCCAGGCGAACATGGGCATCTTCATCAGTGTCATGCCGGGGGCGCGCATGTTCAGGATGGTCACGATGATGTTGATCGAGCCCATGATGGAGCTGGCGCCCAGGATGTGCATGGCGAAAATGCCGGCGTCCATGGAGGGGCCCATCTGCAGCGTCAGCGGCGCATACAGCGTCCAGCCGGCAGCGGGTGCGCCGCCGGGCATGAAGAAAGAGCTGACCAGCATCAGCGCGGCAGGAATCATCAGCCAGAAGCTGAAGTTGTTCATGCGCGCGAAGGCCATGTCCGACGCTCCGATCTGCAGCGGGATCATCCAGTTCGCGAAGCCCACGAAGGCCGGCATGATGGCGCCGAACACCATGATCAGGCCATGCATGGTGGTGAGCTGGTTGAACAGCTCGGGGTTGACCAGCTGCAGGCCTGGCTGGAACAGCTCGGCACGGATCAGCAGCGCGAGAACGCCACCGATCATCAGCATGGTGAACGAGAACAGCAGGTACAGCGTACCGATGTCCTTGTGGTTGGTGGCATACACCCACCGGCGCCAGCCGGACGGTGCATGGTGGTCGTGGCTGTCGTGTGCGTGCCCGTGGTTGTCGAGAACTGCGCTCATTTTGAATTCCTCAATGCTCTGGGGCGGTGATTACTTGCCACGCTGGGCCACGATTTCCGCTGGCTGCACCAGCTGTCCGGTCTTGTTGGACCAATTGTTCTTGGTGTAGGTGACCACTGCAGCGATATCGGTGTCGCTCAGTTGCGCCCATGAGGGCATGGCACCGTTGTTCGCCCCCTTGAGCAGCACCTGGATCTGTTTGGCATGGTCGGCATCCAGCACGATGGCGGAACCATCCAGCGGCTTGATGGCGCCAGCGCCCTTGCCGTTGGCCTGGTGGCAGGCTGCGCAGTTGGCGGCATAGATCTTTTCACCACGCTTGAGCATGTCGTCCAGTGCCCACACCTTCGCGGGGTCGTCCAGCTTGGAGGCCGCCTTCTTCTTCTGGTCGGCCACCCACTGGCTGTAGTCCTCAGTAGACAACACCTTCACATGAATGGGCATGTAGGCATGCTCCTTGCCACACAGCTCGGCGCACTGGCCGTAGTAGTCACCCACCTTCTCGGCGCGGAACCAGGTGTCGCGCACGAAACCGGGGATCGCATCCTGCTTGATACCGAAAGCCGGAACCATGAAGGCATGGATCACATCGTTGGCGGTGGTGATGATGCGGATCTTCTTGCCCACCGGCACCACCATCGGGTTATCCACCTTGAACAGGTAGTTGGCAGGTGCTTCGCTCACGTTGCCGCTGTCGGACATGGCGCGGTGGCTGCTGTCCAGCGTGGAGATGAAAGCCAGGCCCTCACCTTCGCCCGTGATGTAGTCGTAGCCCCATTTCCACTGGTATCCGGTGGCCTTGATGGTCAGGTCGGCATTGGTGGTGTCCTTCTGCGCCACCAGGACCTTCGTGGCCGGCAGGGCCATGAGGATCACGATGATGAAAGGGATGACGGTCCAGACCACTTCCACCGTGACGGACTCGTGGAAATTGGCCGACTTGGCGCCCCGGGATTTGCGGTGCTTCCAGATCGAATAGAACATCACGGCAAACACCGCAATGAAGATCACCGTGCAGATGATCAGCATCATCCAGTGCAGGAAATGCTGCTCTTCGGCGATCTTGGTGACAGGGGGATGCAGGTTCAGCTGATTGACCGCAGGGCCGCCGGGCAGGTCTTGAACGGCATGGGCAGCGGTGCCCATCCATGCACCGGCAGTCAGCAGCAGAGAAGCCAGCTTGTTGGAAATGCTCTTCATAGTTCTCACTTACTTCTAAGCCTCAATTTAACCAATCACTTGGCGCACCTGCTTGAGGTCAGGCAGCGCGCAAGGCCATGCGGATCTCCGATGCCAGGGCCTGGCGAAGCTCGGGGCGCACGAAGCGCCCCACATCGACCGACCGACCCTGCGCAGACAGCCGGATCAGCGAACGGTCTGCGGTTTTGGGCTCGACCCGAACCCGGCTCCGGTCAAACTCGGCGCGCTCCAGCCTGCCTGCTGTCTCCCTCTCCACCACCAGGCGCGAGCCTTGCAGCCAAATTCTGTCGCCATCCGCTGCATGGCGGCCGTACCGGACGAACACCGCCCCTGCCGCAACAGCGGCCAACCAACCCAAAGGCATGTCCCACCGGTTGCCAACCATCCAGAAAAGCAGGACCATTGCCAGCAGCAAGGTGCCCTGCCACATCCGTTCACGTTCCGCCAAGCCATTGCGGGCCAGTTGCCAGTCAATTCGTTGACCAGACACCGTAGCAAAACGAAAAATCAGACTTGTCAACGCAACTGCCTCGCAAATGGCCACTGCACCGATACGGCGCGCCAAGGACATCAATCCTCAAACGTCGAGAATTGTAGCGCCCCTTGCGCCAGATCATTGACAAGACGCGACGAATCAACTCCTCATGCCGCCTTCACGCAGCATGGAGCGCATGTCCTCCAGGGAGACTGCGCTGCTGGCACTCACCCGCACCCGGGGCCTGGGTTTGTAGGCATGGCCATAGATGATTTCGAACGTCAGCGCCAGTTGCCCGTCGTGTTCCGCATCCCCCAGCTGGTCCTGCAAGACTTCATGCAGGCGGCTGCGCCAGTGGCGTCCGCGCAACGCAGGGAAACGCTGAGGATGCAGGTTGCACCCCAGTTCCGCCAGCTCCTGCAACAGGCGCTGCGGCGTCGCAAAGGTCAGCCGGATGCGTTCCATGTCCATCACCGGCTCGGCAAAGCCGGCCTGCACCAGCATGTCGCCCCAGTCGTGCATGTCGGTGAAGGCATGGCCGGCGGGCGGCCAGCCGAGAGCGGCATACACCGCGTGCAGCTCCTTGGCCGTGTCCGGTCCCAGGCACGAGAACATCAGATAGCCGTCCACGGCCAGCGCGCGATGCCATTGGGCGATGAGGGCCTGCGGATCGCTCGCCATGTGCAGTGCCATGTTGGCCCAGAGCATCTGCACGCCCCCCTCCTGCGGCAGGCCGAAACGCGGGCGCCCCGCACTCCACCGCGTCGGACTCCACCAGGGCCGGGCCAGTGCCTGCATTGCGGCAGGAACGCAGTGCGGCGATGTTTCCGTCACCTGGCAAAGCGCCTGGGGATAACGGGCACTGACCAGGGCATGGCCTTGCAGCCCCCCGCGCACCGCATCCCAATGGCACCAGGCGGCGGGAGCCAGGCGAATCCACTGCAAGCGGTCGTCCATGCGCCGGGCCACCTCTTCATGCAGCCAGGGAGATTGGGCCGGCGCTGCGGCGTGCCAGCGGGCGGCCGCAACGGGATCGATGGTGGGAGGATGCTCGGTGGACATGGTGGCAAAGATGGGCAGACGAGTATATTGACCCCATGCTTCACAAGATGCTGGCAGGGACATCACGGCGTATCGGCGCGCTGGTCGGGCACCTGCCCAGCCAGTGCGCCGTGTGCCACGCCTGGCCGGCCCGGCGCGTGTGCGATGGCTGTGCCGCCCGGTTTGCGCAGCCCCGCGCACGCTGCACGCGCTGCGCCTTGCCGGTGCCCGATGGCGTGTCGGAATGCGGTGCCTGCCTGCGCGAGCCACCAGCGCTGGATGCCTGTTTGGCCGCAGTGGACTATGCCTACCCCTGGGCCGGCGCCATCGCCGAATTCAAGTTCCGCGGCGATCCCGGCTGGGCTGCGGCGCTGGCCACGCTGCTGCGCAGCACGCCCTGGGTGGAGCCGGCGCTGGAAGCTGCCGACCGGGTATTGCCGGTGCCCCTGTCGCGAGCGCGCCTGCAAGAACGTGGCTTCAACCAGGCCGCCCTGCTGGCCCATCACCTCGCCACCCCAAAGATGGACGCCACGCTGCTGCTGCGGCTGCGCGCCACCGAGGCGCAAAGTGGCCTGCCACGCAGCCAGCGCCTGCGCAACCTGCAGGGCGCGTTTGCCGTCGAGCCCACCCGCGCGGCCACCCTGCAAGGACAGCGCATTGTTCTGCTCGACGATGTGATGACGACCGGTGCCACGCTGAATGCGGCCACCCACGCACTGCGCCAGGCGGGTGCGGCACACATCACGACCCTGGTGGTGGCGCGCACCGAACAGGCCTGAAACCTTTGTTTACGAGGGCGCTGCGCAGATCCGTGCGTCCGCAGGACAATACAGGCCATGTTCCATATCGTCCTGGTCGAACCCGAGATACCGCCCAATACCGGCAATGTGATTCGCCTGGCTGCCAACACGGGTTGCACGCTGCATCTGATCGAGCCCCTGGGTTTTTCGATGGAAGACCGGCTGATGCGCCGCGCCGGGCTGGATTACCACGAATACACCCAGGTGCAACGGCATCCGGGGTGGACCGCCTTCCTGCGCAGCGCCCAGCCCGACACCACGCGCATGTTCGCCCTGACCACGCACGGCAGCCAGAGCGCCTTTGACACCTGCTTTCTCCCCGGCGACTGGCTGGTGTTCGGTGCGGAAACGCGGGGCCTGCCCACCGCGTTGCGCGAAACCTTCCCGCCCGCGCAGCGCGTGCGCCTGCCCATGGTGGCCGGGCAACGCAGCCTGAATCTCTCCAACGCCGTCGCAGTGACCGTGTTCGAAGCCTGGCGCCAGAACAGCTTCGGCATGCCCCGCGTGACGGCCGCAGCCGCGCTGGAATCATTGCTCTGACACCCTGCCGCCTTCAGGGCGCGAGGATGCCAGATGCTGCGCGTGCTCGCTGACAAAATCAAGAAACACCTTGGTGCGGGCCGGCACCATGCGGCGCGACGGCAGCGCGGCATACACGGCGTAGCGGGAAAAAATCCAGTCAGGCAACACATGCACGAGCGCACCGCTGGCCAGATGGGGGCCCGCCAGCAACCGCGACATCACGGCAACGCCCATGCCGTCCACCGCGGCGCGCAGCAGCACGCCTGCGCTGACGGACTGCAGCACCACCGGCACCTTCACCTCCTGCGCCGCGCCCGCGCCCTGCACGGGCCGCAACCGCAACCGTTGCGCGATGCCGCTCCGGGAGCGAACCAGCTGGCCTGAATAACGCAGGTATTCGTGGTGCTGCAGATCGCCGGGCTCGGCAGGCACACCCATGCGCTGCAGATAGGCAGGTGCAGCAATGACGATGGCCTCCCAATGGGCCATGGGCCGGGCCACGATATTGCCATCGTAGTCATCCCCAGCCACCATGAAAGTGACATCAAACTCGTCCACCCGCGACGCAGGCAACGCATCCACCAGGATATCGAGCATGAGCGTGGGATACAGCACATGCCACGACGCCAGCAGCGGTGCAAGAAAGTGCGTGGCCAGCAAGGGGGCCGCCAGCACGCGAATGCTGCCGCGCAAGTCGCGGGTGCTCGACGCGGCGGCGGCCTCGGCGTCGTCGATTTCGTGCAGGATGGCGCGCACCCGCTGCAGATAGGCCTCGCCGGCATCGGTCAAGGCCAGCTTGCGGGTGGTGCGCTGCAACAGCCGCGTGCCCAGGTGGTGCTCCAGATCGGCCACCAGCCTGGTCACGACGGGGGGCGACAACTCCATCAACCGTGCCGCAGCAGCAAAGCCCCCCTCTTCGACGACGGCCTGAAACACACGCATGGTCAACAATCTGTCCATTTTGGCAACAAAGTGTTATTCGAGCATTGATTATTTCATTTTTAAGAACCATTCATTGCCCGCATTGCCATTTCACCAAGGGATACCCCTCTATACAGTGGCTTTCATCGATGGGTTGCACATGCGCGGGCGCTCACCGAGGCCGGACAAGACCGGGGCAAAACCCGGCCTGGCCCGCAGCAAATGGCTCCATTTTTGAAGGAAACGTCATGAATGCATACCCCACCCTGCCCATCGCCGCCGCCCTGGCCGTCGGCGCGCTGGCCGCCCAGGCGGACTCCGCACTGCCCGGCGATAGCGAATGGTCCAACTATCCCTTGACCACCACGAGCACGCTGACCCGTGAGACCGTGATTGCCGAGCTGGTGGCAGCCCGCAAGGCAGGCACGATGCCCAGCGACCGCGAGTGGTACAACATACCGGCGCCACTGGGCAACACCCCGGGCCCCGTGCAGGCAGAGGCGATGCCCGCAGCGACGACCAACTCCGTTGTCACCGGTAACCAGTGATGCCGTGGCGCGGCAAGACCGCCGGCCGTCTGCCGCGCTGCACCCCGCAACGACAAGGCCTGCCGGCGCGCACCGGCAGGCCTTGTGCTTTGAGAGCCTGTTCACGATCTCGCAGGGGATCGCGTTGGAGCGCAATCGGGATGAGTGGATGCTTCGGGTGCGCCGCATGGGCTCGTGCCCATGCAAGCGGCCGGGGCGTCCAATCGCCCGATTTCGCTCCAACCCATCGGGCAGTGGTCTTTGCGGGCGGTCTGCGGCGTTGCGGCGCTTGTGGATAGCCGGGCTATCCACTGCACACCGCGCCTTGCATCCCATCGCGCAAAGACCGCTGCGCGACCCCTGGGAGATCGTGAACAGGCTCTGAGGGCCGCTCCAAATGACCGGAGGTGAAACCACCTCAAGGCGCTGCGCCGTAACTGCGCGCCAATGATTCGGCCACGCACGCCGGCTTGTCCCCGCCCTCGCGCTCCACGGTCACCAGCCAGGTCATCTGCAGCCCGTCGGGCGCCAGGGCTTCGGTGGCCTGCAGCACCAGGCGCGCACGCAGGCGGCTGCCCACAGGCACGGGCGCCGTGAAGCGCACCCGGTTCAGCCCGTAGTTCACCCCCATGCGTGCACCTTCGATGCGCAGCCCCTGCTCAAAAAAACGCGGAATCAGCGACAGCGTGAGAAAACCATGTGCGATCGGCGCGCCAAACGGCCCGGCCCGGGCACGCTCGGGGTCCACATGGATCCACTGGTGGTCGCCCGTGGCCTGGGCAAACAGGTTGACCTGTTCCTGCGTGATGGTGATCCAGTCGGTCACGGCGACCTCCTGGCCCACGCAGGCGCTGACTTCAGAGTAGGAGCGAAAGGTTTTCATGCAGCCAATGTAGCGCTGCGGCCCGCGCAGGGCGTGTCGGGCAAGCGACAGCAAGGCACCGCCGCTGCGGGCTGGCTTTCAGGCGTCCAGCCAGGAACAAATCCCTTGCCACTGCTCCAGGTCGCGCGCCACGCGTGCGGGCGCCACATCGAACAGCGTGAGCCCGTGCGCCGCCAGGTGCACATAGTTCTGCGTGTCGCGCAGATAGCCCAGCACGGGAAAACCCAGGCTGTCGACAAAGTGCTGCAGTTGCTCCGCGGCCTTGGTGCGGGCGTCCACCCGCATGCCGACAATGCCCACCTGCACGCCCGCGCCATGGCGGTGCTCGGCCAGCTGGTCCAGAAAAGCGCGCGTGGCGAAGATGTCGAATACGCTGGGCTGCAGCGGCACAATGATGCGGTCGGCCAGCTTGAGCACATCGCTCAGCCGCCGGCCATGCAGGCCCGCCGGGGTGTCGAGCACCGCGTGCGTGCTGCCCTTGGGCGGCTTGGTGATCTCGTCGGCACTGGCGTCCCAGGCGCCTATGGGGCGTGCGGCGGGCGGGCGCAGGCCCAGCCACAGGCGGGCGGACTGCTGGCGATCGGTGTCGCCCAGGATCACCGGATGCCCCTGCCGGGCGTAATAGCCGGCCACATTGGTGGACAGCGTGGACTTGCCCACGCCGCCCTTGGGATTGGCGACAACGACCACTGGCATGGCACATCCTCCCGGGATCACAGGTTGAAAAACAATTGGAGCGAAAAATTCCTCTGGCGCTCATGCATCCAGCGCGCACAGCGATCCAAATAAAAGCAACCGCTCCGCTCAGGCATGCTGTCCGCCGCGCTTAACGAAGAACAGCCCCGCACCCACCGCCATCAGCAGCCCGCCAAACACGCGGTTCTGGGTGCGCACCGCGCTGGCGCTGCGCATCAGGCGGCGCAGCGCGCTGGCCCCGGCAGCGTAGCCGTGCATCACCGTCACGTCCACCGCCACGGTGGTGGCGGCCATGACCAGCAGCTGCATCCACAGCGGGCGGCCATCGGTCATGAACTGGGGCAGCACGGCCACCATGAAGATGATGCCCTTGGGGTTGGTGGCGTTGGTCAGAAAACCCGTCAGAAAACGCTTTTGCCACGGGCCGGCAGGTGCCGCCTCGTCCCCGTGCAGTGGCGAGGCCTCGCCCGCGCGCCACTGGCTCCAGCCCACATAGATCAGATAGCAGGCGCCCAGCACCTTCACCACGCTGAAAGCCAGCTCGGACGCCAGCAGCAGCGAGCCCACGCCCGCACCGGCAATCAGCAAGATCATCAGCAGTCCGGCCTGCAGCCCGGCGATGGTGGCGCCCGTCTTGCGCACGCCATACGACAGGCCATGGCTCATCGACAGCACAGCCCCCGAGCCCGGGGACACCGCAATCAGGCACGATGCCGCAAAAAATGCCAACCAGATCTGCAAGTCCATGAAGAAGCCCTACACAAGAATGGCAAGCATCTTAGCAACCGGCTGCACGGCCCCATGGATATGAACGAAAATACCCACCAAAGCTTACCCCACAAGCGCTACAAGCTACTATAAAAATAGCAATCAACACAGGTGCCAGAATCAGTGCCAGACTCTGCGCTGACAGGCCGCCACCGCACACACCCCATGGAACACGCACCCACCTGGCTCACCTACGGCTTTCTGTACCTGGGCGCTGCGGTGCTGGCCGTTCCCATCGCCAAGGCGCTCGGGCTGGGCACCATCATTGGCTACCTGGCGGCGGGCATCGCCATCGGCCCCTGGGGCCTGGCGCTGGTCAGCAATGTGCAGGACATCCTGCACTTTGCCGAGTTCGGCGTGGTGCTGATGCTCTTTCTGGTGGGTCTGGAGCTGCAACCCAGCCGGCTGTGGGCGCTGCGCCGCCCCATCTTTGGCATGGGCAGCGCGCAGGTGCTGGGCTGTGCGGCCTTGCTGTTTGCGCTGGGTGCGCTGGCCGGCCTGCCCTGGCGCGTGAGCCTGGTGGGCGCCTTGGGCCTGGCGCTGTCGTCCACGGCGATTGCGCTGCAGTCGCTGGCCGAACGCAACCTGTTGCGCACACCCGGAGGGCAGGCAGGGTTTTCCATCCTGCTGTTCCAGGACGTGGCGGCCATCCCCATCCTGGCCCTGCTGCCGCTGCTGGGCGCGGCCGGGGCTGCCGGCGCCACACACTCTCCCGGCGATCTGGCGCTGGAGGCCCTCAAGATCGTCGGCGTGATCGGCGCCATCATCCTCGGCGGGCGCCTGCTGCTGCGCCCCGTGCTGCGCTGGATCGCCAAGAGCAAGACGCCCGAGATCTTCACCGCCGCCGCGCTGCTGCTGGTGGTGGGCATGGCCTACCTGATGGTGCTGGTGGGCTTATCGATGGCGCTGGGCGCATTTCTGGCGGGCGTGCTGCTGGCCGACAGCGAATACCGGCGCGAGCTGGAGGCCGACATCAAGCCCTTCAAGGGCCTGCTGCTGGGGCTGTTCTTCATCGCCGTGGGCATGGGCATCGACTTCGGCGTGATCCTGCGCTCACCCGGGCTCATGGCGGCCATCCTGGCCGGCTTTCTGGCGGCCAAGGCCATCGTCATCTACACGCTGGCCAAGCTCGTCAACATTCCCTACCAGGAGCGCCCGGTGTTCACGCTGCTGCTGGCGCAGGGCGGCGAGTTTGCGTTCGTGGTGTTCCAGGCCGCTGCGGGTGCCAAGGTCTTCGCGGCCGAAACCGCCTCGCTGCTCATTGGCGCCGTGGCGCTGTCGATGCTGATCAGCCCGCTGCTGCTGGTGCTGCTGGACCGCGCGCTGCTGCGCCGCCATGCACATGTCAAGGCCCCGGCGGCAGAGGAAATCTCCGAACCGCAGGAAGCGCCCATCATCATCGCGGGCTTTGGCCGCTACGGGCAGATCGTCTCGCGCGTGCTGCTGGCCCAGGGCATTCCCACCACCGTGCTGGACCACAGCGTGGAGATGCTGGAAGTGGCACGCACCTTTGGCTACCGCGTGTTCTATGGCGACGCCACACGCCTTGATTTGCTGCGCATTGCCGGCGCCGAGCACGCACGCATCCTGGTGGTGGCGGTGGACGACCCCGAGCAATCCCTCAAGATCGCCAAGCTGGCGCGCGGGCACTTCCCACACCTTCAAATCGTGGCTCGCGCACGCGACATCACCCATTGGAACAATCTGCGCGACGCAGGCGTGACGCTGGTGCAGCGCGAGCTGTTCGAGTCGAGCCTGCAAAGCGCCCACACGGTGCTGGAGCTGATGGGCCTGCCGCCCGCAGAGGCCACGGCCATCACCCAGCGCTTTCGCACCCACAACATCGCACTGGTCGACCGCATGTACCCCCACCACAAGGACCGCACCAAATACATCGCCGTGGCCCGCGAAGGGCGCAGCCAGCTGGCCGATCAGATGGCCAAGGAGCGCCAAGAGCGCCGCACGCCCGATGCCGCCCCGGCCAAAGGCCCCGCCCCCGAGGGCTTGCCACGGGAGTCAAGCCAGGATGGCCTCTGATGCTTTAGAAAAAAGCGCCGACAGCTATATATTCAATAGCTAATTCACTCAGAACCGCCACCGCACCATCCCCCCCCATGGACCTGCCAGAAACCCCGTGGATACACACCCTGCGCTTTGTGCTGGAAGTCGCGGCCACCGTCGCTTTTGCGCTGTCGGGCATGATCGCCGCCGCGCGCCAGCGCATGGATGCGGTAGGGGTGTGCGTGGTGGCCTTCGTGGCCGCCTTTGGCGGCGGCACGCTGCGCGACCTGCTGCTGGACCAGCGGCCCTTCTTCTGGGTGCGCCACACGGGCTATGTCTGGGGCATCCTGGCACTGTGCGTGGGCACCATGCTGTTCATGCGCCAGCGCCACTTCCAGCCCACCGAGCGCGCCATGCTGCTGCCCGACGCGATTGGCCTGGGCCTGTTTGCCGCCATCGGTGTGGATGCGGCCATGGCGTTGGGCATGCCGCCGCTCATTGCCGTCATGATGGGCCTGATCACCGGGGTGTTCGGCGGCGTGCTGCGTGACGTGCTGTGCAACAAGGTGCCCCAGGCCTTCAGCGACCACCGCCCCTATGCGCTGTGCGCTTTTGCCGGCGGCTGGGTCGATGTGGCGCTGCGCCAGTTCCAGGCGCCCGAATGGGCCGCGCTCTTGGCCTGCGTGCTGGTGACGGCCGGGCTGCGCGGGCTGGCGCTGTGGCGCAACTGGCAGCTGCCGGCGTGGCGGGTATGAGCGCGCGGCGCGTGCGCCAGGCGTTTTGAAACAAGAATAGCTGCTGGCGCACCATGCATGTGCGCCAGCAGCTATCCATTTCAAAGCAACCGGGTTGCGGTCAGTCCAGACTTGCGCCCGACTCCTTGACCACCTTGCCCCACTTCGCCGATTCCGACTTGATGAAGGTGGCAAACTGGGCCGGGGTCTCATTGACGGGCTCGCCACCCTGGTCAGCAATCTTTTTCTTCACCTCGGGGTTGGCCAGCACCTTGGCCAGCGCGCCGGTGAGCTTGTCCAGCACCGGCTTGGGCGTGGCGGCTGGCGCAAACATGCCAAACCACGACATGGCCTCATAGCCTGGCACACCGGCTTCGGCGATGGTCGGTACATCGGGCAACTCCGCCGAGCGCTTGGAAGTGGTGATGGCAATGGCGCGCAGCTTGCCCGAACGCACATGAGGGATCACCGATGGCATGTTGTCAAACATGATGGCGATCTGGTTACCCAGCAGATCGGTCACAGCCGGTGCGCTGCCCTTGTAGGGGATGTGCGTGAGATCCACCTTGGCCAACGACTTGAACAACTCACCCGAGAGGTGCGGCGAAGCGCCGTTGCCGGGGGAACCGAAGTTGATCTTGCCGGGGTTGGCCTTGGCATAGGCGATCATTTCGGGCACCGTCTTGAACGGTTGCTTGGGGTTGACCACCAGCAGGTTGGGCACATTGGCCACGCGCGTCAGCGGTGCGAAGTCCTTGATGGGATCAAAGGGCATCTTCTTGTACAGGCTGGCGTTGATGGCGTGCGTGCCCACGGTGCCCATGAACAGGGTGTAGCCATCGGCTGCGGCCTTGGCAGCATATTGCCCGCCGATGTTGCCGCCGGCACCGGCCTTGTTTTCCACCACCACCGGCTGACCCAGCTCAGTCGAAAGGTATTGACCCACCAGGCGTGCCAGGATGTCGGTCGTGCCGCCGGCCGAGAAAGGCACAACGATAGAGATGGGCTTGGTGGGGTAGGTCTGCGCCAGGGCGGCGCCCGGCAGGGCGGCCGTGCCGGCGGCCAGGCTGGCCAGGACAGCCAGGGCCTGGCGGCGGCCGGCCAGGAAGGTGCGGCGGGTGGAATGGGTCATGGTGGTTTCCTCTGTCTTGCTCGGGAGAAAGGGGCCTGCTGCGCGGGGCGTGTGTGCGCCCCGTCCAGCAGGCAAGGTCAAGGCCTCACAGATGGGGCCGGATCAGGATGGCCGCGATGCAGATCGCGTCCACCAGGAACGGGTTCACCAGGGTGCAGCCCATGGTGTTCTTCGACAGCAGGCGCTGCCATGCGGTCAGACCCCTGCCACGCCGACGGTCATGCCACCGCAGACGTACAGGACCTGCCCCGTGACGAAGCCGCTGCGCGCGTCCAGCAGGTAGCTGGCGGCATGGGCCACATCCGCGGGCGTGCCGATGCGCCTGACGGGCACGGACTCGACGATGGCGCGGGTGCGCGGTGCGTCGGGCGGATTGGCGCGGTCGAACAGTTCGGTGCGGATGGGGCCGGGACCGATGGCGTTGGACGTGATGCCATGCTGGCCCAGCTCCAGCGCCCACACGCGGGTCATGCCGATCAGGCCGGCCTTGGTGGCGGCGTAGGCGGTGCGCAGCTCCTTTCCCAGCGCAGCGCGCGAGGACATGTTGACGATGCGCCCGAAGCCGGCCGCTTTCATGCCCGGCAGCAGTGCCTGCATGCACTGGAAGGCGCAGCGCAGGTTCAGCGACACGGCCAGGTCGAACTCGGCCATGGTCTGGTGCTCGGCATCGGCTGGCACCACCACGCCCACGTTGTTGACCAGGCGGGTGATGGGGCCGCCGGCCAGTGCCTCTTGCAGGGCCCGCGCGGTGTCTGCCGCATCCGACAGGTCGGCGCGCAAGCCGCCGTGCACGCCATCCACCATGCGGTCGATGACAACCGGCAGGTAGCCTTCGGCGCGGCAGCGCTCGGCAATGGCGGCGCCGATGCCGGCGGCGCCACCGGTGATCAGCACGCGCTCCGGCGCGCCTGCGGGGCTGGTGTGGGGGTAGCTCATGCGAGTTCCGGTACGTTGCGCGCGCGGGTGGCTCAGGCCCCCGTGGCCAGAAAGGCCGCCAGCGCATCGTCGAACGCGGCGGGAGCTTCCAGGTTGGACAGGTGCGAGGCAGACAGCTCGGCCAGGCGCGCGCCGGCGATGGCGCGCTGCATGGCCTGGGCGTCGGCCACGGTGGTGACCGGGTCGCTGGCGCCGGCAATCAGCAGGGTGGGCACGCGGATGGCGCTGATGGCACCCCGCAGATCGGCCTGCGCCAGGGCTTCGCAGCAGGCGGCGTAGCCCTCGGGCGCGATGCCGGCAATCCAGCCTTGCGCACGGGCCACCAGCGCGGGCTGGGCCGCGATGAAGGGCTCGGTGAACCAGCGGCCGGGCGACGAGGCGGCCAGCTCGGCCATGGCCGCCGTTCCCTGGTCGCGCACCAGCACGGCGCGGGTTTGCCAGCCTTCGGCCGTGCCAATCTTGGCGGCGCTGTTGCACACCACCAGATGGTTCAGGCGCTCGCCTGCATGCACGCCCAGCCACAGGCCGGTGAGGCCGCCCATGGAGATGCCGCAAAAGCTGGCCTTGGCAATGCCCAGCGCATCCAGCAGCGCCACCACATCGCCGCCGAGCTGGTCGAAGCTGTAGGGGCCGGGCGATACCACGCTGCCACCGTGGCCGCGCGTGTCATAGCGCAGCACGCGGTGCGTCTGGGCAAAGCGCTGTGCCTGTGCATCCCACATCTCCAGCGTGGTGCCCAGCGAGTTGGAAAACACCAGCACGGGTGCATCGGCCGGGCCGTCCAGGGCAACGCGAAAGCGGCCAGCCGCAGTGTCAATGGTTTGCATCGACATGGCTTCAGACCCGTTCGAGGATGACGGCAATGCCCTGCCCCACGCCAATGCACATCGTGCACAGCGCGTATTTGCCGCCGTGCTCGTGCAGGCGGTTCACGGCGGTGGTTACCAGGCGGGCGCCGCTGGCACCCAGCGGGTGGCCCAGCGCAATGGCGCCGCCCCAGGCGTTAACGCGGGCGTCTTCGTCCTTCAGGCCGAGGGCGCGCAGCACGGCCAGGCCCTGGGCGGCAAAGGCTTCGTTGAGCTCGATGACGTCCATGTGGTCGATGGTCAGGCCGGTCTGGGCCAGCACCTTCTGCGTGGCGGGCGTGGGGCCGAAGCCCATGATGCGCGGCGCCACGCCGGCCGTGGCCATGCCCACCACGCGGGCGCGGGGCTTGAGGCCATACTTGGCGGCATTGGCTTCATCGGCCAGCAGCAGCGCGCAGGCACCGTCGTTCACACCCGATGCGTTGCCGGCGGTGACGGTGCCGTCAGGCCGCACCACACCCTTGAGCCTGGCCAGCGCTTCCAGGCTGGTCTCGCGCGGGTGCTCGTCCTGGCTGACGACGATGGCGTCGCCCTTCTTCTGGGGAATGGTCACGGACACGATCTCGCGCGCCAGGTGGCCGGCCTGGATGGCAGCCACGGCGTTGAGCTGGCTGCGCAGCGCCATGCGGTCCTGCGCCTCGCGCTCGATGCCGAAGTCGGTGGCCACGTTCTCGGCGGTTTCGGGCATGGAATCCACGCCGTACTGCGCCTTCATCAGCTTGTTGACGAAGCGCCAGCCGATCGTGGTGTCATACACCGCGTTGTTGCGGCTGAAGGCGGTCTCGGCCTTGGGCATCACGAACGGGGCGCGGCTCATGCTTTCCACGCCACCTGCAATCATCAGGCCGGCTTCGCCCGACTTGATGGCGCGCGCGGCCGTGCCCACGGCATCCAGGCCCGAACCGCACAGGCGGTTGATGGTGGCGCCCGGCACCTCAATGGGCAGGCCCGCCAGCAGGCTGGACATGCGGGCGACGTTGCGGTTGTCCTCGCCGGCCTGGTTGGCGTTGCCATAGAGCACATCGGTCACGGCGGCCCAGTCCACGCCGGGGTTGCGCTCCATCAGCGCCTTGAGGGGGATGGCGCCGAGGTCGTCGGTGCGCACGCTCGACAGCGCGCCGCCGTAGCGGCCAAAGGGGGTGCGGATGGCGTCACAGATGAAGGCTTGGGTCATGGGTGTGTTCGGTGGTGTGGAGGGAAGATTCAGGCCTGGATGGGCAGACCGACCAGGCGTTCGAGTTCGGCGTGTTCCAGCCCCTCGACCTTGTCGATGAGCTGGAGCCCCTGCGGCGTGCAGGCCAGCGTGGCCAGGTCGGAATAGATGCGCTTGACGCAGCCGATGCCGGTGAGCGGGTAGGTGCAGCGCTCGACGATCTTGCTGGCACCCTGCTTGGTGAGCAGGTCCATCATGACCCAGGTCTGCTTGGCGCCGATGGCCAGGTCCATGGCGCCGCCCACGGCGGGAATGGCGCCGGGCTCGCCCGTGCTCCAATTGGCCAGGTCGCCCGTGGCCGACACCTGGAAGGCGCCCAGCACACAGATGTCGAGGTGGCCACCGCGCATCATGGCAAAGCTGTCGGCATGGTGGAAGAACGCGCCGCCCGACAGCAGGGTGACGGGCTGCTTGCCGGCGTTGATGAGGTCGTAGTCTTCGCTGCCCGCGGCCGGCGCCGGGCCCATGCCCAGGATGCCGTTCTCGCTTTGCAGTATGACCTCGCGGCCCTCGGGGATGTGGTTGGCCACCAGGGTCGGCTGGCCGATGCCCAGGTTGACATAGGCGCCGTCGTGGATGTCTTGCGCCACCCGTTGGGCCAACTCTTCTTTACTACGTTTTTGATAGCTGCTCACGCTCGCTCCTTTTGCGCCAGAGGCCTGATTCATGCAAATTTCTTGAAACCACCGGCCTGCGTGGCAACGCGGGCGATCTTCACGACGTGGCTCACATAGATGCCCGGCGTGACGATGGCTTCGGGGTCGAGCGCGCCCAGCTCTACCACCTCGTGCACCGTGGCGATCGTGGTCTTGGCGGCGGTGGCCATCACCGGGCCGAAGTTGCGTGCCGACATGCGGTAGGTGAGGTTGCCCCAGCGGTCGCCTCTTTCGGCCTTGATCAGGGCCACGTCGCCGTAAATGGGGTACTCCAGCACGTAGTGCTTGCCGTTGATTTCGCGGGTTTCCTTGCCCTTGGCCAATTCCGTGCCATAGGCCGTGGGGCAGAAAAATGCACCAATGCCGGCACCGGCGGCGCGAATGCGCTCAGCCAGGTTGCCCTGCGGCACCAGCTCCAGTTCGAGCTTGCCGCTGCGGTAGAGGCCATCGAACACATAGCTGTCGGCCTGGCGCGGAAAGCTGCAGATGACCTTGCGCACCTGGCCCGCCTTGAGCAGCGCCGCCACGCCCTGTTCGGCGTTGCCGGCGTTGTTGTTGACGATGGTCAGGTCGCGTGCGCCATGGGCAATCAGCCCCTCGATCAGCTCGTCGGGAATGCCCGCCGTGCCAAAGCCGCCAATCAGCACGGTGGCCCCGTCCTTCACACCCGAGAGGGCTTGCGCCACCGAGTCCGCTATCTTGTTGATCATGGAAAGTCTTCCGGGAAGTAGCAAAAAAATCGCCCGCATTTGTTCTTATAATGAACAAATGTTCGCATAGAGAATTATATGCCGGGCACTCCATGAACACCAATACCCCTCCTGCCAGCCCCAGACCAGGCGACAGCTACGTGCAGTCCTTCGCGCGCGGACTGGAAGTGATCCGCTCGTTCAGCGCTAGCGCGCCGCAGCAGACCCTGAGCGAGGTAGCCGCACAGACCGGGCTGACCCGCGCGGGCGCGCGGCGCATCCTGCTCACGCTGCAGACGCTGGGTTATGTGGAAAGCGATGGCCGGCTGTTTCGCCTCACCCCGCGCATCCTCGATCTCGGGTTTGCCTACCTGTCGTCCATGCCCATCTGGGACCTGGCCGAGCCGGTGATGGAAGAACTGGTGGAGCAGGTGCGCGAGTCGTGCTCGGCGGCCGTGCTCGACGGCCTCGACATTGTCTATGTGCTGCGGCTACCCACCCACAAGATCATGCGCACCAACCTGGGCGTGGGTTCGCGCCTGCCTGCCGCCTGGACATCGATGGGGCGGGTGCTGCTGGCCGGCCTGCCCGACGACGCATTGCAGGCGCGGCTGCAGGGCCTGACCCCGCAGCGCTTCACCCAGCACACCGTGATGGACACACCCACCCTGCTGGAGCGCATCCGCCAGGCACGCACGCAGGGCTGGTGCCTGATCAATCAGGAACTCGAAGAAGGGTTGATTTCGATTGCCGCACCGCTGACCAACCGCGCGGGCCAGACCGTGGCCGCCCTCAATATCAGCGGCCAGGCCAACCGCTCCAGTGCCGAGGTCATGCAGGCCACCATGCTGCCCGCCCTGCTGCGGGCCGCGCAGTCCATCTCGCGCATGCTGGGCACCCAGCACGGCTGACCGCCCTGCGTGCAGCGGGAGCACGAGACAGGCCCGCAGAACGCCCGCTCAAGGCTTGCGAAAGCCCAGCACCAGCACCACCGCGCCCAGCGCAATCGCGCCCAGGCTCAGCCACTGGGGCACGTTCACCGTTTGCCTGTCTTTCACGGTCAGTTCCAGCGGGCCGAGCTTGGCCTGCGTGGTCTCTTTGGTAAAGCTGAAACCACCGGTAAAAAAGCCGGCCAGCCCCAGCACGATCAGGACCACTCCGGTCAGGCGCAGTGCATTCATGGCCTATCTCCCACATCCGGGGCTGTTGGACAAAGGCACGGCATCGCCCCCGGTTTCCCCGCCTGTGCCCGGCCACTGTAGGCCCGCGCAGCAGCGGCGCGTGTAGGACGCCACCGCAAGGGCGCGCGCCGGTGCCCTGCTGCTGCCGGCCTATCTGCGTGCTACGCTCAGCGCCATGTTCAACCCGTCCCAAGCCGACGTGCGCCGCTTCCTCTGCGCGGTGCACGCCAAGACCCTGAGCGGCCAGCCCATGGAGGCCATCGAAACCCTGGCCAGCCTGTGGATCGCCGAGCACCCCGAATACCACGCCGAGCTGGCCGATGCCGACGCCGCCGCGGCGCGCAACTACGACGAAACACCAGAGCAGACCAACCCTTTCCTGCACCTGTCGATGCACCTGTCGATCAGCGAGCAGTGCAGCATCGACCAGCCGCGCGGCATCCGCCAGGCGGTCGAGCTGCTCACGGCACGGCTGGACTCCCTGCACGACGCCCACCACGCCACCATGGACTGCCTGGGCCAGATGCTGTGGGAGAGCCAGCGCGCAGGCCGCCCGCCGGACGGCGATGCCTACATCGCCTGCGTGCAGCGCCGCGCCACACGGGACTGAGCGCGCCAGCGAAGGCGTCAGGCAGACACACCGGAAACCGCGCGCCTGGGCGCCGCCATGCGCCCTTGCTGCAGCGCATAGTCGCGGGGAAACACCAGGACATCGCATTGCACGCCGCCCACCAGCCGCACCGCAACGCTGCCCATCAACCACGCAAAGGCTGCCCAGCGGCGTGTATGGCCGACGGCAATCAGATCGGCACCAGAAGCCTGGTGCTGCACCGCCAGCTGGCACGCAGGATCGCCAGCCCCGATGACCGTGGCGACCCGGTTGCGGCGGGTGTCAAAAGCGGTGGCCAGCGGCAGCATCTTGCGGCGTGCGTGCTCCCGCACTTCTGCGCGATAGCTCTGAATGGCTTGCATCGATGCCTCGGCGCTGCGCAGCCTGGCCTCGTCGCGGCGGTCAATGGCGTGGTAGAGCTCCAGCCGCGCCTCGGCTTGCACCCCCCCGGCATACCGCACCAACGCCCCTGCGGCCTCGGAGAAATCCACCGCAACCAGCACATGCTGGTAGGCACCCTTGGGCGTGTTCTGCACGATCAGCACCGGACAGCGGCTGCCGCGCAGCACCCGCACCCATGGCGAGCTCCGCAGCAGGTGCATCCAGCTGCAATGCGCACGCCGGTCCATCACCAGCAAGTCAGCGCCCGCCGCTGCGGCCAGCGCATCGATCACCACGTCGCCGGTGCCCCGCCCTCCTGCAACGACGGCAATGCCATGGCGCCGGGCCAGTTGGCGCGCCCGCTGCTCCAGCCGCGCGTGCGGATCGGTGAACTTGGGGTCGGGCATGTCGGTGCCGTAGAGGATGCGCAAGCGCGCATGGTGGCTGGCTGCGACCATGGCGGCACGGTCCATCGCCTGTTCGGCGGCGGCAGAAAAATCGGTGAGGGCGACAATGGATCGGAGGTGCATGAAACTTCCCGGTAAGCGTACGAACGGCCGGCGCAGGGCGCCGCGCTGGGTTGCGCCATCCATGCGCCCACGCCACGAAAAGCCACGGAACGTGAGCGAAGGGAAGCCGGAAGCTCCATCGCGGCAGCACGACATGCGCGCGCGCTGGTCCGGCAACACTGCCCGGCGGTGGTTCGATGACGCTCTTGGGAAGAAGAAACCGCCGGGCCTAGGAATCTGCGGCCGGCGAAGCTGGTTTCTGAACACCCGTCCTTTGCACGGCGCGTGCGGGCAGCGCAGCCGTCTTGGACGACTCGGCGGCACGGACACAGGCGGGAAAAACCAGAATATGCATAGGGTCACTTTACCAACGAGACCCCCAATGGGCAACCAAGCCCCTGCGCAGCGTGCCAGATAAACCGGCAGCTGCGATTGCCGGCACCCTGCCTGCCGGCAGAAACAAAAGAGCCCGCTGGCTGCGGGCTCTTGGCGAATGGCGTGGGTCGGCGGAGCCAGACCCTGAGGTGCTCAGCTCAACGGAAGCGCGATTGCGGCACGGTGTGCAGGTCGCCATCCAGCGAACCCACATAGCTTGCCAGCGCCTTCAGTTCGGCGTTGGTGAACTGCTTGGCGATGCCGCCCATGATGGCGTTGCCACGGCCCACATGGGCGTTCTTTTCCACCTTGTACGACTTGAGCGCCACAAACAGATAGTCGGCATGCTGGCCCGCGATCTTGGGATAGGACGGGTCGATGGGCTTGGCGAAGTTGTCGCCGTGGCAGGACACGCAGGCGCCCTTTTTCAGCAGCTCGGCCACTTGCACGCTGGGTTCGCGGCCTGGCTTGGCGGCCACTTCGGCGCCGGTCTTGCCGTGCTGCTCATAGTAGGCCGACACATCGGCAATGTCCTGCTCGGTCAGCGAATCGGCAATGCCGCGCATGGTGGGGTGCTTGCGCTCGCCCTTCTTGTAGGCGGTGAGCGCGGCAGCAATGTACTTGCCGCTCTGGCCCGAGATCATGGGCACCTTGTGCACTTCGGGAAAGCTGGACTGGTAACCCGGAATGCCGTGGCACCCGATACACATCGCAATTTTCTGCTTGCCGGCTTCGACATCGCCTTTGGTTTCCTGGGCTTGGGCAATCGCCGTCACGGAAGCGACAGCCAGGGCGAATATCGTGGTCAACGTCTTGTTCATTTTGCGCGCACAATCGTGTGAAGGTTCAGCTCGGGGCTCTGATCAGTCGGCGATTATAGCCAGCGCTTGTCAAGCCCATCCATCAACATTCCGGTGTTTCGTTCATGAAATTTCAAGGCTCCCAGAACTACGTCGCCACCCAGGACCTGATGCTCGCGGTGAACGCCGCCATCACGCTGCAGCGCCCCCTGCTCATCAAGGGCGAGCCCGGCACCGGCAAGACCATGCTGGCCGAGGAGGTGGCCCAGGCGCTCGACATGCCGCTGCTGCAGTGGCACATCAAGTCCACCACCAAGGCGCAGCAGGGCCTGTATGAATACGACGCCGTGAGCCGCCTGCGCGACAGCCAGCTCAATGATGGCGACAGCGCCGAGCGCGTGAAGAACATCCGCAACTACATCGTGCAGGGCGTGCTCTGGCAGGCCTTCACGGCCGACCGGCCCGTGGCGCTGCTGATCGACGAGATCGACAAGGCCGACATCGAGTTTCCGAACGACCTGCTGCGCGAAATCGACCGCATGGAGTTCTACTGCTACGAAACGCGCGAGCTCATCAAGGCCAAGCACCGCCCGCTGGTGTTCATCACCTCCAACAACGAAAAGGAGCTGCCCGACGCGTTTTTGCGCCGCTGCTTCTTCCACTTCATCAAGTTCCCCGAAGCCGACACGATGCGCCAGATCGTCAACGTGCACTTCCCCACGCTCAAGAGCGAGTTGCTCGGCGTGGCGATGAAGACGTTCTACGACGTGCGCAATCTGCCGGGCCTGAAAAAGAAACCCTCCACCAGCGAGCTGCTCGACTGGCTCAAGCTGCTGGTGGCCGAAGACATACCGCTGTCGGCGCTGCAAAGCGCCGACAACAAGGTGGCTGTGCCCCCGCTGGTGGGCGCGCTGCTCAAGAACGAGCAGGACGTGAGCCTGTTCGAGAAGCTGGTGTTCATGAACCAGCGAAACCGATGAGCTTCGCGCACCACAGCCACCCCCTACTCAATTTATTGCATGACTGACACCAAACGACTGCTGATGGAAGGCGCATCCGACGCCGTGGGCTTTGTCGGCGGCGCGCTGGCAGGCTTCTGGCTGGGCCGGTGGCTGGGTTTCGACATCTTTGCCGCAGGCTACGGCACCGCCAGCCTGGCGGGCATCGCGCTGGTGGGCCTGGGCGGGGGCCTGGGCCTGCATGCGGCGCGGCGCTGGCGCGCCAGCCGCCGCACGAAATCGGAGCAGTGACCATGGCGCTGGTGGAACCCGTCATCCTGCGCGACCGTGGCGTGCGCCTGGAGCCGCTGGCACTCGTCCACGCAGCGGGCCTGGCCGCTGCGGCGGCCGATGGCGAGCTGTGGAAGCTGCGCATCACCTCGGTGCCCGAGCCCGAGGGCACGCGCGCCTACATCGAAAGCGCGCTCGCCATGCGCGAGCAGGGCAACCGTTTTGCCTTTGCCGTGGTCGAAGACGCCACGGGCAAGGTCCTGGGCTCCACCAGCTACCACGACATCGTGCCTGCGGTGCGCCGCGTGGAGATCGGCTGGACTTGGTACTGCCAAAGCGTGCAGCGCACCCATGTCAACACCACCTGCAAACTGCTCATGATGGGCCACGCCTTCGACACGCTGGGCTGCCATGTGGTGGGCTGGCGCACCGACAACTACAACTTTGCCTCGCAACGCGCCATCGAGCGCCTGGGCGCCAGAAAGGATGGCGTGCTGCGCGGCCACGCGCTGCGCCGCGACGGCACCATCCGCGACACGGTGATGTACAGCATGCGCGCGGGCGAGTGGCCCGAGGCCCGGGCACAGTTGCTATATCTTTTAGAGCGTCATGCGCTTACCCGGTAAGTGCCGGAGGCCAGAATCATGCTGATCGACTTCTTCTACACCCTGCGCGCTGCCAAGCTGCCGGTTTCGGTCAAGGAATACCTCACCCTGCTCGAAGCCCTGCAGGCCGGCGTGGTGGGCCCCAAGTCGGACGATGCGTGGAGCCTGGACGACTTCTACAACCTCTCGCGCCTCACGCTGGTCAAGGACGAGAAGCACTACGACAAGTTCGACCGGGCGTTCGGCGCCTACTTCAAGGGCGTCGAAATGGTGGCCGACTTCACCAAGGAGATCCCCGCCGATTGGCTGCGCAAGATCCTGGAGAACGAACTCACGCCCGAGCAAAAGGCCGCCATCGAAAAGATGGGCTGGGACGAACTCATGGAGACGCTCAAGAAGCGCCTCGAAGAACAGAAAGAGCGCCACGAGGGCGGCAGCAAATGGATCGGCACGGGTGGCACCTCGCCCTTTGGCCACGGCGGCTACAACCCCCAGGGCATCCGGATTGGCGGTGCTGGCAAGAACAAGAGCGCCGTGAAGGTATGGGAGCAGCGCGCCTACAAGGACTACGACGACCAGCAGGAACTGGGTACGCGCAACATCAAGGTGGCCCTGCGCCGCCTGCGCAAGTTCGCGCGCGAGGGGCATGAGCTGGAGCTGGACCTGCCCGACACCATCCGCAGCACGGCAGCCAACGCCGGATACCTGGACATCAAGATGGTGCCCGAGCGCCATAACAACGTGAAGGTGCTGCTGCTCATGGACGTGGGCGGCACCATGGACGAACATATCCAGCGCGTGGAAGAACTGTTCAGTGCCGTGAAGACCGAGTTCAAGCACCTGGAGTTCTATTACTTCCACAACTGCGTGTACGACTTCATGTGGAAGAACAACCGCCGCAGGTTTGCCGAAAAATTCCCGACCTGGGACATCATCCGCAAGTACAACAAGGACTACAAGCTGATCTTCGTGGGCGACGCGACCATGAGCCCCTACGAGATCCTGCAGCCCGGCGGCAGCGTGGAATACAACAACGAGGAAGCCGGCGCCGAGTGGATCCAGCGCCTCACGCACGCTTTCCCCAAGTTTGCCTGGATCAACCCCGAACCCCAGGGTGTGTGGCAGTACCGCCAGAGCATCAGCATCATCCAGCAGCTCATCGGCAACCGCATGTACCCTTTGTCACTCAAGGGGCTGGAAGAAACCATGCGGCTGCTGTCAAAATAAGCACATGCCCATTGCGCCTCCAACGCCGGCCCGATGGCCGGCGTTGCTGTTTTTCTGCGTGGTGTGCCTGCAAGGCTGCAGTCTCCTGCCCCGGGGCGAACCAGATGCCGCCGCAGATGCTGCCGCCATTCCGGTCACTGACAGCTCCGCCTTGTCTGCCTTCACGCTCGAAGTGAACGCACCCGATGGTGTGCGCGAGACCCTGGAGCGCCATCTGGAGCTGCAGCGTTTTCGCAACCTCACCGACCTGCAGGACGGCGAGCTGCAGCGCCTGCTGGCCGCCGCCGACGCCAACGCGCGCGAACTGCTGGGCACGCTGGGCTACTTTGCGCCCACCATCACGGTGGTGATGACCGACACCCCGGCCAGCAGCGCCGCCTTGCACGCCGTGGCGGTAACGGTAGAGCCCGGCCCGCAGACCCGCATTGCCAGCACCCGCATCACCGTGGCCGAGCGCACCGACGAAGACACCGACAACCGCGCACGCCGGCAAGAGAGGTTGCAGCGCAACTGGTCGCTCCAGCCCGGCGAGCCCTTCACCCAGTCGGCCTGGGACAGCGCCAAGACCGACGGCCTGCGCCAGCTGCAGGTGCGGCGCTACCCCACGGCCCGCATTGCACAAAGCCGGGCCGAGGTGGATGCCGACACCCACCAGGCGGCGCTGAGCGTGACCTACGACACCGGCCCGGCCTACCGCTTCGGCCCGCTGGTGGTTGAGGGCAGCGAACGCTACGACCCCGATGGCGCACGGCGCCTGGCCCGCCTGCCCACCGGCGCTTTCTATGACGAGGCCGCGCTGATGGACACGCAGTTGCGCCTGGCCAGCAGCGGTTATTACGACGCAGTGTTCCTCACCCTCGACACCGAAGGCACCGACCCGCAATCAGCCCCCGTGGTGGCGCAGGTGCGCGAGGCGCGGCTGCAAAAGCTGGTGTTTGGCGCCGGCCTGTCCACCGACAGCGGCCCGCGCCTTTCGATGGACCACATCCACAACCAGCTGCCCGGCGTGGGCTGGCGTGCGGTCAGCAAGCTGTCGCTGGACCGCAAGACCAAGCTGGCAGGCACCGAGTGGACCGATCTGCCCGACGAGAACGGCTGGCGCTGGTTTGCCTCGGCCCAGGGGCAGCGCGAAACCACGGGCGACTACGAGGTCAACAGCGCGCGCCTGCGCACCGGCCGCAGCAAAAGCAGCACGCGCATCGACCGCAACTATTTTCTGCAATACGACTACGCCAACAGCCAGGGCCTGAACGCTCCGTCCTCGGCCACGGCGCTGACCCTGAACTACGGCTGGACGGGCCGCTATTTCAACAGCACCGTGGCGCCCACGCGCGGGCACGGGCTGGCGGTGGAACTGGGAGCAGGCACCACCTTCACCCCCGAGCGCGACCCGTTTGTGCGCGCGCTGCTGCGCTGGCAAGCGTTCCTGGCGGCAGGCCGCGTGCAGGCCGAAACCGGCGGCGCACGCAATGCCCGCGTTGCCCTGCGGGCCGAAGCCGGGGCCGTGCTGGCACGCCAGGCCGCGCAAATCCCGGTGACCCAGCTTTTCCTGACCGGCGGCGACACCACCGTGCGCGGCTATGGCTACCGCGCCATCGGCGCCCGCACCGAAAACAACCAGCTCTTTGGCGGCCGCTACCTGGCCCTGGCCAGCGCCGAATGGCAACGCCCCATTGTTTACAACGGCGCCCTGACCGACTGGGAGAGCGCGCTGTTCGTCGATGCCGGCGCCGTGGCCGACCGCGTGGGCGACATGGCCCCCCGCGTTGGCGTGGGCGCCGGTGTGCGCTGGCGCAGCCCAGTGGGCCCGCTGCAGGCCGACCTGGCCTATGGCGTGCAGGCAAAACAGCTGCGGCTGCATCTGCGCCTGGGGTTCAGCTTCTGATGCGCCACAAGCCACCAGCCCGGCGCGCACCCCCGGCAGACTTTTCGGCGGGCGGTGCCACGCCCTCCACTGCGCCCGCGCGTGGCCTGCGGACGCACCAGGCACTGCGCCTCACGGGCTGGCTGCTGGTGTGCCTGTGCGCCCTGGTGCTGGCAGCCGGCACGCTGGCCTGGTGGTGGTCGGGCCGCGACAGTTCCCTGGCGACCCTGCTGGCACGCGCAGCCCTGTACCTGCCTGCCGGCCAGACGCTGGAAAGCCGCGAGGTGAGCGGCTCGCTGCGCAGCGGTGGCCGCATTGGCTGGCTGCGCTGGAGCAGCCCCACGCTGCGCGTGGAAGTCAGCGATGCCCGTGTGGGCTGGCAGCTGGCGCCCTTGCTGCAGCGGCGCCTGGAACTGGGCGAGGTGCATGCCGCCCGCCTGGCGATCACCCCGCTGGGCCCGCCGAGCGCTGAATCCCCGACCCCGCTCGACACACTGGTGCTGCCGCTGCAGATCGGCCTGCCCTTTCGCATCGATCGCCTGCAGTGGGCTGGCACACCGGCCGTCGAAACAACAGCGCTGGTGGGCGACTACCGCTTTGACGGGCACCAGCACCATCTGTCGATCAGCGATGTAGCGCTGGCCCAGGGCCGCTACATCGCCCGCGCCACCCTGGACGCCCAGGCCCCCATGGCGCTCGACGCCACGGTGGACGGCAATCTGCACCAAGCCGTACCCGGCAGCGGCACCAGCGTGCAGGTGCAGGCCCACGCCACGCTCCAGGGCACGCTGTCCGGCGCGGCGGCGCAATTGCAGCTGGAGGCCCGTTTGCGCCCTGTCGCGCAGACCGCCCAGACCCCGCAGTCCGCCGAAGCCGCCACGCCCGAAGCCATGCAGGCCGACCTGCAGGCCACCCTGGCCCCGTGGGTGCCCCAGCCCGTGCAGCAAGTGCAAGCCGCGCTGCGTGCCGTCAACCTGGCCACGCTGTGGCCCCAGGCCCCCGCCACGCTGCTGCACGGCACGCTGCAGGCCGGCCCCACGGCAGCGCCGGGCTGGGCCGTGCAGGCGCAGATCCAGAATGCACTGGCAGGCCCGTGGGACCAATCACGCCTGCCGCTCACCGCCCTCGCGGCCAGCGCCACCTGGGATGGCACACGCTGGAGTGTTCCCGGCGCCACGGCCAGCGTGGGCCAGGGCACGGCCACCCTGCAGGGCCACTACACGCCCGCCACCGGCGCCATCGACGCTCAAGCCCAGCTGCGCCAACTGCCCCCCGAGGCACTGCACTCGGCACTGGCCGCCGCGCACCTGTCCGGCAGCGTGGTGGCGCAAACCCAGGGCAACGGCAGCGTGGCCTTCACGGCCGACATCGGGGCCGGCCAGGCCCGCGCGCCGCGTGGCCCTGCGCTGCGCATCAACACCCTGCAGGCCAGGGGGCAATGGCAGGCACAGGAAGGCGGCGGCACCGTGCGGCTGGATCGCCTGCTGGTCGATGCCATGCAGGCGCGGCTGCAAGCCACCGGGTTGCAGGTGGCGCTGGGCGCCATCGCCGTGCAAGGGCAAATGCAGCTCACGGTGCCCGGCGCCAGCGCCCACGCCCAGGGGGCTCTCGCACCCCGCACCGGCGCCGGCGAGCTGCAGCTGCAGTGGACCGACGCCGACCGCACCCAGCGCTGGCTGGCCCAGTTGCCGGGCCTGGCCGCCGCGCTGCCAGGCGTTGCGCTCAAGGGCCAGGCGCAACTGGCCGGCCGCTGGACGGGCGGCTGGCAAAGCCTGGCAGAGCAACTGCAGGCCGCCCGGGAGCGCAAGGCGCCGCCGGCGGACAAGGCCCCGTTCACGCTCCAGGCCACGCTGTCGGCCCCGCAATTCGACCTGACCCTGCCGCCAGGCGACGGCACCACCGCAGTGCCCACCTCCGTGCAGGTGCAATCGCTGCAGGCGCAGCTGTCGGGCTCGCTGGTGCAGGCCACGCTGGCACTGGACGGCCAGCTGCGCACGGGCCCGCTGCAGACCACGCTGCACACCCGCGTGGCGGGCGGGCTGGCATCCGCTGCGCTGTGGAAGGTGCAGGTGAACACGCTGCGGGTCCAGGTGCAAGACACCCAACGCCCCGGCCCCTGGACCCTGGCGCTTGCCGAGCCCCTGGCCATTTCGGCGCAGGTCGGCCCTGCCACCAGTGCACCCGGCGGGGTGGTGCTGCAGGCGGCGGCCGGTCAGGCCCGCCTCACCGGCCCGCTGCCCGGCAGCGTGGCGCTGCAATGGCAGCCCCTGCGCTACCAATCGGGGCCCGGCACGGCAATGCGCCTGCAAAGCCAGGGCCGCCTGCAGGGCCTGCCCTTTGCCTGGCTGGATGCCCTCGGGCTGGAAGGCGCGCCGGCCGTGGCCGGCCAGCCGGTGCAGCCGCTGCTGGCCCGCCTGGGCCTGGGCGGCGACATGCTGCTGGAAGGCCAGTGGAAGGTGGATGCCGGCGCCGCCCTGCGCGCCCAGGCCAGCCTGCGGCGCACCAGCGGCGACCTGCACATCCTCACGGGCGAAGCCACCCCGGTCACGGTGCTGCAAAGCAGCGGCCAGGGTACCGGCGCGGGCAGCCCCACTGCCATCACCGCCCCCCCGCCCGGCAACCGCGCTGGCGTGTACCAGGCCGAGCTGACGCTGGAGGCCGAGGACCAGGCCCTGCGCGCACGCCTGCTCTGGGCCAGCGAGCGCGCCGGCGAGATCGACGCCAGCGCCAGCACCCGCCTCACCCTGGGCGAGTCACTGGCGGATGCCACCTGGGCGCCCGACGCACCGCTGGCCGCCAGCGTGCGCGCCCGACTGCCCGACGTGGGCGTGTGGTCGGCCCTGGCCCCGCCAGGCTGGCGCGTGCGCGGCACCCTGGATGCCAACGCCACCCTGTCGGGCACGCGCAACGCCCCCCACTGGGCTGGCACGCTGGGCGCCGATGGCCTGGCCGTGCGCTCCGTCGTCGATGGGGTGGATCTGCAAAACGGCCAGTTGCGCGCCACGCTGCGGGGCAACCAGCTGGAGCTGACCGAATTGCGCCTGCAGGGCGGGCGCGGCAGCAACGCGCGCATTGCGGGTTTCAGCGGCAACCGCACGCCCGCGCCGCAAGACGGCGGCACCCTCACCGGCTCGGGCCGCCTTACCTGGGGTGAGCCCGGCGCAGGCCTGTCGGGCATGGCCATGGACATCACCGCCGAGGCCCGCGCGCTGCAGGTGCTGGTGCGCGCCGACCGCCAGGTCAGCGTGTCAGGCCAGGTGCAGGCGCAGTTGCAGCAAGGCCAGTTCAGCCTGCGCGGCAAGCTCACCACCGACCGCGCGACCGTCATCCTGCCCGACGAATCGGCGCCCCGCCTGGGCTCGGACGTGGTGGTGCGCTCGGCCGCGAAAGACCGCGAAGCCCAGGCCAAGGCCCAGGCAGCCGGCCGCGCCCACCAGAAAGCGGCGCAGGCCGAAACCACCCGGCCGCCCGCCGTGGCCATCACCCTCAACCTGGGCCGCGACTTCGCACTGCAGGGCCAGGGCATCACCACCCGCCTCACCGGCGAGCTGGACATCCGCAGCAGCACCGTGCCCGGCGCCCCGCCCCGCGTGACCGGCGAGGTGCGCACCGACGCAGGCCGCTACCGCGCCTGGGGCCAGATGCTGGACGTGGAGACGGGCCTGATCCGCTTCAACGGCCCCTACAACAACCCCGCGCTCGACATCCTGGCGCTGCGCCCCAACATCAGCGTGCGCGCCGGGGTGCAGGTCACCGGCACGGCCCTGGCGCCACGCGTGCGGCTGTATTCCGACCCCGAACTGCCCGACGCCGAAAAGCTCTCCTGGGTGGTGCTGGGCCGCGACGCGGCCAACGGCGGTGCCGAGGCCGCCGTGCTGCAGCAGGCGGCCCTCGCCCTGCTGGGCCGCGGCGGAGGTAGCGGCAACCCCACCGCCCAGGTGGCCAGCCGCCTGGGGCTGGACGAGATCGGTTTCAAGGGCCCAGGTGCCGGCGAAGACGCCGCCACCGCCGCCCTGACCTTCGGCAAGCGCCTGTCCAAGGACATGTACGTGACCTACGAGCGCAGCCTGTCGGGCACGCTGGGCACGCTGTACATCTTCTACGACCTCTCGCGCCGCCTCACCCTGCGCGGCCAGACGGGCGAAAAAAGCGCGGTGGACATCATCTACACCGTGCGCTACGACTGATCCGGGCGCCGCTTTACAAGCCCAATACGCTCTTGACGCCCATGCGGGAACCGCTACCAGCTATCAATACAGAAGCACCGGAACGCGTACAATCCGCGCCTGCTTGCTCCTCATAGTTCAATGGATAGAACGAGTGCCTCCTAAGCGCTAGATGCAGGTTCGATTCCTGCTGAGGGGACCAAATCAAAGGCCGGTAGCTTCCACAAGCTTCCGGCCTTTTTCTTTTCCCCTATGAAAAGTGGCTTTGACTAGTGCGCAGACGTGCACCGAAGTGTGCCGGAATCCGGGGGTATGCGGGGGTACATTTGGGGGTGCATTTTCGGAAAGTGGGGGTACATAGCCAATCTACCCCCAGGCTCCACCACCAAAGCCGCGCCCAGGCAATTGCCACAACTTAACTTAACCCCCTATAGAGCCCCACGGAACAGTTCGATAGGGCGGCGCGAATTACCCGCCCACGCATCCCCACGGGAGGACCCAGCGCACCGCCATATCGCCTGATTCCTTCGGGGTATCGTCATTTTTTACCGGGGACACCGGGGACAAATGAGAAAAACGCACGTAAACCATTGTCACGATTGAATAAAACTGTCCCCGGTAGCACCGGGGACAACAGGTTATCCACAGGAGACGCCGTGGACAAATAGTTATCCACACTATCCACAGGCACAAGGACATACAGGTGCGGGGAAGCGTTAGGAAGTGCACCCCGCAGGGTATGCGATCACTGACTCCACGTCTTCAGGCCAGGTCCGCAGGGCATCGGCCATCATGGCGGCGGCTTGAATGCCATCACTGGCCCAGCCTGCAAACCCGCTAGCGTGCAACTGAGCCGCGCCACCAAGTGCCATGGTTTCGTTCTGGTCGGGCCAGGACCGCAAGGGCGATTCATCCGCAAGGAAGTGACTCAACAGCCCCACCCACAGCGCAACGGGCATGGCGGGCCAATGCGCGTCAGCAGTCGCCAGCAGAACGCGCCGCATGTGTCCCACGGCCCACGGGGCGGCATCCGGCGACAGCTCGCACAGTGCACACACGTCTTTGACCATGATGGTCAACACATCGCGCAGGGACTCGGCTGCATTCCAGCGCATCGCCCCCAACGGATCGGGGGCCGGAACTCTGGCGGGCGCTGGTGGCGCAGCGGCTGGGGCTGGGGCTTGCGGGTCGTGCCGTTGCCCCTTGATGCGGCCGGGCTCCAAGTGGCGACGCCTCCAGCGCTGCGCCCGCTCTACGGTGTCGGTCGGCATGCCCCGCTTTGCGAGCCGGGACACCATAGAAGGCGACACGCCCAACGCCGCCGCAAGTTCTGTTTTCGTCATTTTGATCTCCTGAACCAAAGGCATGAAATGAACCAAAACGGGACGCCTTGATACCCGCTCTGAACCTACGACAAGTGGCAACTAACTACACACCCAGCGGGGCGCGAATTACCCTCATTTCAGGAAGCCTGGGAGGACCCGCAACACTCCCCATCATGGAAATTGAGCGCGGAAGGGGTTCACCCCGCCGCCCCTCACGGGCGGGCGGCAGCGTCACACGTCGATTGCAAAGATGGTGGGCAGGATGCGGTAACAGCGTGCCTTAGCCATGCCGGGCAAGCGGGCGCTGATGGTGTGGCGCCCATCCTCTGACACCAGGCACTGATGATCCGCCAGCACGCGGCACACCGCATCAGCATCAAAGCCCTGACACATCTCTGCCCGGAACACCTCGGGCAGAACGTAGTACTCGACACTGACGCCCTCCCCATCAATGGGCGACATGCGTGCGCCGTACTCCCGCTGATGGTCCGCGTCGTTCTTGATGGGCTTGCCCTCGCTGTCCAACATGCGCCGGAACCCCGCACGCTGTAGCGTCTTGGCGTTATGGTCATCTGATGCCCGATGCCACCAGGTAAACCGGCCTTCGCCGTGCGCCTCCAAGAAGCGCCGCACCTGGCGCAGCATGTTGCGCACCTCACCATTGCCAGCCCCACCACGGGCAGACAGCCAGGCATCAAAACAGGCGCGTGCGCCCCGCTCGCTCTCGCCCACTGGCCAGCCCGTAAGCCCCGCCTCGGTGGCCAGCTCGCCCGCCAGCCCCACCAGCGCAAAGCGGGCGCCCACGCGCTCCACCTGGCCGGATGCACCTTGAGGTATCCAGTCACGCGCCAGGGCTTGCACGCCCGTGCGAAGGCGCTTGCTCAGGCCCTCGGCATTGACACAGGCCCATTCAATGAACGCCCGGCCCGGTGCCCCGTGGCAAAGCTGCGCCTGGTTGGTCAGGTGGCTGGAAAACGCGGCCGGGCCTGCAAAGTCGTGGATATGCTCAAAGGCGCCGATGCCTGCGCCTGCATCGGCCGGTATGTCTGCCATGCGCACTTCCTGCCCGGTGCGGGTGCGCTTCATGCCTTCGGCCATGTGGTCGGCAAGCCCCAGCTCACCAGCACTGAGGAACAACAGGCGCCAGGACAGGCGGGCGCGTGGCGCACCGTTGCGGGTGGCGCATGCCTTGCTCTGTTCATTGGCCAGCATGTAGGCGCACTCCCCGGCCACCTTGCCTTCTACCTGCGCCAGTTCATCCAGGATCAGCAGCGAATCGCAGTGCTGTGCGGCAATGGCTTCAAGCGCGTTGTCAGTGGTGCGCCAGCGCTGCATGTAGCTGGGGCCACCGTACACGCTGGCTGCCAGGCGCAGCGCCGTGGTCTTGCCACTGCTGCTGTCGCCCCGGATGTGAAAGCCCCCGCTCTCCATGCCTGCAGGGCGCAGCAGCGGCCCGGCAAAGGCGCAGGCCACGGCAAACACCAGCCGGGAATTGCCCACGCACAGAGCCCCAATGCGATCACGCCAGGCGGCCGCATCGTGCTTCACGCGAAAGGTGTTTTCCATCTGGCTTTCAGACTGGAACACGATCCGCTCGGCATCATCCCCGATGGTTTCATGGGGCAGCACAAAGGCCCTGCCGTGCCAGCCGATGCGGTCTGTACAGCTTGCAAACTCGCCAGGCTGGCGGGTCTGGATGTACTGGGTCAGCAGGTTGCGGGCTGCAGGCGATGGGGCAATGCGCAGCCCCATATTCAGCAGCGCGGCGCGGTATTCGCCCCCATCGCCAGACAGCATGCGGGCGGGCATGGCCCATTGCTTGGGCTTGCCCAGCGGGTCGGCAAAGGTCAGCAGGTAGCCCCAGCCTGCGCCGTCCTGGTCGCGTGTCAGGGCCTCCACGTCCAGGCGGCTGCACACCCACTGCGGGGCCTTGGGTTGCCCGTCCTTGTCCACGCCCGAATGGAACACGCCCGCATCGCTCACGGTGAATGGATCGAAGGGCCGAGCATCGTCGTGTGGATCATGGCCCCCACCGTGCCCACCATCGGCCCCGTGGGGCTCGCTGCGCGTGCGGGTGGTGGGGTTGCCTGCCTTGGGGCTTTGCGTGGCTTGCTGGGTGCACTCTGCCTGCTGTGCCTGGTGGGCTGCAATGGCGGCCTCCACACAAGCGCCCACGGCCTGCAGCCCCTGCGCCTGGTGCATGTCGTTGAAATCGCTGCCCCCATCAGGCAGGCCCTCGGGGAACACCGCCAGGCCGCGCACTGTGCGGGCTGCGGCTTCGGCCTTCATGCGGCCGGTGTTGGTGCCGGTGCGGGCTTCGGTGGTGCGGTCATCATCGCCACACAGCACCAGCAACGCGGCCCGGTCTTGCTGGCGCAGGGCCTTGGCAACGTGCGCCAGGTTGCCCGCATCAAAGGCCACGGCCACCGGGCGGCCGGTGGCCTGGTGCACGCTGGCGGCCGTGGCGTAGCCCTCGGCAATCAGCAGCACCTGAGCCCCGGCCGGATCACCGCACCAGTGCCACAGCCCCGACTTGCGCCCGCCTTTCAAAAACAGCTTGTCGGTGCCCTCTGAGGGGCGCTGGGGGGCGATGCGTTGCAGGTTCCACAAACTGCCCTCAGCATCGCGCAAAGGCACCAGCACGCAGCCATCGGGCGCAAAGCGCACGCCATGGGCTTGCACACCCTTACGGGCCAGGTAGGGGCTGGCGCCCGTGTCGCTGGCTGCATCCCACTGCGCCACCGCGTCAAACGCTGCAGCCGCGTGGGCGGCCTGCTGGCGGGCCTGTTCGGCTTGCTGGCGCTCTGCCCTTTCGCGTTCACGCTGCGCCAGTACCTCGGGGCTCGGTGCGGCCGGGGCTTCGCTGGCCTTGGGCAACACAAAGCCGTGCTCTTTGGCCAGGTGCAACAGGGTGCCAATACCCACCCCGCCGCCTGCCTTGATGCTGCGCCAGGTGCTGCGCGTGGCGCGTGGGTCGTGGGGCTCTGCGGTGGCGCTCCATGCCTCGAAAAGGTCTTGGCCGGTGGCGTCGGGGAACTCGCTTTTGATGGCCATGCCCACCCGCGCCCAATCCTCACGGGCCAGGCTGGCGGGAATGTGCGCCAGGGCTGCGCGGATCAGGTCGGGGGTGATATGGGATTGCTTCATGTCAGCCGGGGCAAAAGGTCTGTAGCGGAAAGGGAATGGAAACCGGCGCGCAGCACCGTGGGGCGGCCCGGCTCGGATTCAGCCAGCAGCTCGCCGCCCTTGACGGCATACACACGCACCACGCCATCGGCGTCAACGGTGGCACGCATGGGGGCACCCTGCGGGGGCTGGAAGGCGCACGATTCCAAGGGGCGAGCCTTCGCCTTGTTCGCCAAAAATGCGGCCTCTGCCGGGGCTTCGTCGTGCATATCGGCAGCGAAGGATTCACGGATGATTTCGCAGCTGGCAGGATCAATCACTTCCAGCACACCTGGCCAGCGAAACAGCACCCGCACAGGCGCACAACCCGGCACGCGCATTACGCGATCGAACAGCACGCCATGCGCAGGCATGGCGGCATTCAATGCCGATGCACCAAGGCGCAGGCGCTTGTGGTCGGCAGCTTGGGAGGCTGCCAGGGCTTTAGCCATGGGGCTGCTCACTGCCACTGCGGCCGCTGGTGCCGCCAGAGCTGCGCAGGCATCGCACACAGCGGACACCAGGACAAGGCGGGCGGCTTCATAGGCCGCCAGCAGCTCACCAAGGCGGGGGCAATCCAAGGCTGTAACGGCATTGGCAAGCACGTCAAAGGCTTGATGCTCAGGGATCAATGCGGCATCAAGGGCCAAGGCCGCCACCATCGCCGCGCCGCTCATTGCTGCGCCTCCGCGATGCGCTCTTGCACCCAATGCAAAACGGAAATTTCTGACCATGCCACATGCCTGGCCGACAGGCGCACGGGCTTGGGGAATCGGCCATTGCCGATCATTTGGTAGATGGTGGATTTCTTGCAACCCGTCATTCCTTCGACTTCGGGCAAGCGCACCAGGCGATCACGCGGAACGACTGGGCGGGATTGGTGAACGACTTGCATTGCTGCGGTTTCCTTCCATGAAAGCCCCCGCGCATCCGACGTGGATCAAGCGGGTATGGTTGGATTGCAAGTCGGCAAAACTTGCCGATCAAATCGGCATTTGCCGGCTAGTTTTGCCGGGCGGCTATATCAGCCCCTTTTCAGCCATGCTCAGCGCAGCACCAGCCGAGACAATCACATGGTCCAGCACCCGCACATCAACCAGCGCCAGCGCGGTTTTTAGGGACTGCGTCAGGACTTCATCGGCCCGGCTGGGCAATAGGTTGCCAGACGGGTGGTTGTGCGCCAGGATCACGGCGGCTGCGTTGTGCCGCAACGCAGCCAGCGCCACCTCACGGGGGTAAACGCTGGTCTGCGTGAGGGTTCCGGTGAACATGCGCTCGAAGGCAATGGCGCGGTTTTGGCTGTCCAAAAAGATCACGGCGAAATGCTCTACAGGCTCGGCACCAAGGTGCAACTGCAGATAACTCTTTACCGTGTCGGTGCTGTCAAAAACATCGCGGCCATCGGTTATCCACATGCGAAGAATCGACAGCGCTTTTTCAACAGTGGCAAGGTCCCGCGCGTACAGGTGACGCCGGTAGTGGTTCGATGCACCCGCCGTGCCGTACTCTGGCAAGGGCTCGCCCGCCTTGGGGTGGCGCAATGGCGCCGGCTTGCGCCTGGTGGTGGTGTTTGCCATGGCTCAGGCCCCCTTCTGCATTGCGTCGGCACAGGCCATCAGCTCAGCCGCAACGGCCCTCGCCTGTTCTGCGGTGAATGCCATGTGAGACTGCATCAAGTCGCCGCGCAAACCAACAGAAAGCCGGTCGTCATAGGCGCCCACGCCGATCGTCAGAAAGTAGCCGCCATGCAGCACTGCAGCCGAGTCGCGCAGCCGCCCTGATCCAGGGGTGCAAGGGTATTGGGTGAAGGTGGTGGATTTCATGCTGCGCCCCCTTGCGCCAGGGCATCCAGGCGCCGCAGCGCTGCCAGAGCCTGCACAGCCTTGCGGGTTGCGCCCTGTAGGTTGCATCCAGGCGTGCGCAAGTAGTGCAGGGCCATGGCCAGGGCGTTGTGTGCCTCGCCGTAGGCTTGCAATGGGGTGGTGTGGTTGCCCTTGGTGGGCGCGGTGGGCGCAGCGCTGCGGCTGGCCAGAATGACGACATTGGTCATGGCTTCTGCTCCTGATCGAGACTGAAACCACCTGCCCACGTTTTCAAGCATGGACAGGTGGGCGGGATGTTGAAAACACGCGATCAGACGTGCGCCAGGTGTTGCCACTCTGACCATCCCGCCCGAAACCATGAAACACGGCAAGGCGCCGTATTTGCAGAATCCAGACGTGACAAAACCTCGCTATCGGGGAGGTTGCACCGCTGATCGAAAAGGTGTTTTCAAGCACCGGGCCTTTCGGCTTGGGCGCAGTGTAGCGCGAGATGCGCTGGGATGGCAAGGGCGGGGCTATGCGGCCTTGCGGGTGGTGCGCTTGGCCGCTTTCCCGCCCTGCGCAGCGTCTTCGCGTGCGTCCTTTTCACGGCGTGTGATTTCACGGGCCTTCAGGCCGGAAAGCTCGGCTAATTGCTGCGTGGTGTCCCGATTCTGGGGGTTTGTGGCTTTCAACTCCGCACGCTTTTGCGCCAGCCGCTCGCCCGTCCACTTGGGGTGCATGGCTTTCTGGGGTACCTTGCCGACAGGGGCAGGCGCAGCGGCTGCCGGGGCTTGGGCAGGCACCAGGGAAAGCACGGCGGCAGCGGGCGCCGCTGCAACAGGCGGCCATGCCACGCCCTTGTGCTTGAACCACGCCAAAACATGCACGCTGGGCTCTTGCCCTTGTGCATGCAACCAGGCAGCGAAGGCGGCAGGCGTTACCCGGCGCTCGGTCACGGTGCGGGTGTTATCGGGCATACGTCAATATGACCTCGTGAATCCACGCGCCGCCCAAAACCCAGAGTTGGGCGTATCGTCCACGAAGGTGCTCACAACCCGCAACACCCGCCGTGGCTTAACCTCCTTCGTCTCGGTAGTGTGCTCAAGCTCGCGAGCAGTGCAGGCGGCCTGTAGGGCTTCAGCAAGCGCCCGCTGCACATGTCGCCCAGCTTTGTCGTCACGTTTACAGGGACGCTGCATCGCCACAAGCTGCGCCAGTGTCATGGCATCCGGCCAGCCTGCAGCGTTCTCGGCTGAGGTAAAGGCCCTGGTTGCGTGGCACGCGTCGTGCCATTGAAGATCAACCGCCACGGCCGCGCCCCTCAATCCCCGGCCTTGGTGCTGGGCGGCACAAGGTAGGCCGCATGCAGGCGGTGCACCTCCAGCAATAGCCCCAGGTGCTTTGGCACCCATCCGGGTATCTCCACGCCCTCATTGCGCCAGCGGCTGGGGGTGTTGCGGTGCAGGCCCGTGGCCCGGCAAAACTCGCTCACCTTCCAGCCCAAGGCGGATAGGGCGGCGTCGAATTCTTCAAGCGTCATGGCGGCATTGTGGCATGCCGCCCGATGATGTGCAAAACAAAGCGCAAACACGCACACTATTTAACATAACGCCCGTCGTATATGGTGCGCATTGTGGATATTTTTTGCACCTTATCGGGAAAACGTAGTATTCATGCGGGTTTGCGGGCGGTACCTGCTTTGCTTAAATTTTGTGCAATTCAGCAGAGAAAGTTATCCACAGGTGCGCCCGCCCTGCGCACCACCCGCAGAAACACCGCCGCAAACGTTCGGCACCGGATTTTTCAGGCCCTGGCCGCAACGTGGCAAGAATGCGGAATGATTCTCAATATTCAAAGTTGCCACGTCATGGCCTTTAAATCGCGGGCTGCGCGGGGGCGGCAGGGGGAAACCATTTCGGCGCTCAATTCCAACACCGTGCACCAGCGAACAGCCAGCCGACACCGGGGACAAATTGCAAGCCACGGCCAGGGGAGAAACAAGGAAAAAAAGAGTATGTATGTATGAGAAATTTCACTATTCAATAAATTCTTCATTTGTCCCCGGTCTGTCCCCGCTTTGTCCCCGCTTTGTCCCCGGTAGCCGATAGGCTGCAAACCAGCATGGTTGCTTGGTTTCTGCCATTTGTCCCCGGTGTCCCCGGCATTTTGCGGTTCTAGCACCCGAAGGAAATTCAAAGGCGCCCCTGTTCACCCATGAAAAAAGGGCCTCGCGGCCCTCCTGGTGTGGTGTTGACGTGGGCACTCAGGCGGCACGCTGGGGCATCTTCACCACGTTGCCCGCCTTGCGGCCGTCCAAGTAATCGGCCCACCATTGCAGCAGCTTTTCACGGTCCTGCATGTAGGTGCTGCGGTGGTAGGCGGCCCGCACCTGGTTGCGCTCCTTGTGGGCGAGCTGGCGTTCGATCACATCGGGGTTCCAGCCGCATTCATTGGCCACGGTGGAGAACAGCGCCCGGAAACCGTGGGCCGTGGCCGTGTTCTTGTAGCCCATGCGGGCCATAGCCGAATTCAACGTGTTTTCGCTCAGGGGCTTGCTGGGATAGAAGGGGCTGGGAAACACCAGCTCGCGGGCGCCGCTCAGGGCCTGCATGCTGCGCAGCACCTCCAGGGCCTGGCGGGACAGTGGCACGCGGTGTTCAACGCGCATCTTCATGCGCTCGGCAGGGATCACCCACAGCGCTACATCCATGTCGAACTCTGCCCAGCGGGCGCCGCGCACTTCACCGGGCCGGGTGCCCGTCAGCACCAGCAGGCGCAAAGCGTGCACGGTGTGGGGGTCGCCATCGTAGGCATCCAGTTTTTTCAAGAACTCGGGCAAGTCCTTGTCAGCCAGCGCGGCCCGGTGGCGTACCTCGCGGGGCTTGAGGATCTCGGACGGCACCAGGTCAAGCATGGGATTCACCTCGATGCGCCCATGCGTGACGGCCCATCGGTAAATGGCCTTCACCCGCTGCAGCACGCGCCCGGCCTGTTCCCCCGCCCCGCCCGCCTCCACGGCCTTCACCGCGTCCATGATTTCGCGGGGCTTGATGCCTGCCATGGGACGGGCACCCAGGGTTTTGAACACGTGGCCATCCAACGATGCACGGATGCGCGTCATGGTCAGGGGCTCCCATCGGCTCGCCTGGTGCTTGAGCCAGTCGCCCGCCACTGCCTCCAAGGTGTTGACGGCCTCATGGTCTGCCTTGGCCTTCGCCTCCTTGCGCACGGCGCCGGGGTCTGCCCCGGCTTGGAGCTGCTGGCGTGCTTCATCGGCCTTTGCCCGCGCATCCTTGAGGCCCACCGCTGGGTACACCCCCAGCGCCAAAAGCTTTTCCTTGCCGCCGTGTCGGTACTTCATGCGCCAGTACCGGCCGCCCGCCTTGGTCAGGTCAAGGTACAGCCCGCCGCCGTCAAAGTGCTTGCCGGGCTTGGTCAGGGTGCGTAGTTTGGCGTCGGTCAGCTTCATGGCGGGGGGTATCAAGAACAGTCAGGGGGTACATTTGGGGGTACATTCCGCGAAAAGTCAAATCACACCCAGCATTCATGCGGGTTTCAAGGCAAAGTGTGAGTGCTGCTGGACCAGCAAGAATCCGGACGAGCTCCCCTCTCTCACGGATTTTTGGTGCCTGCATGCAATGCCCTCAACGCCTGGGCTCTCAACCCTTGCTGGCGTCCGCCGGCTGGTAGGCGGCCAAGGCGTCAAGTGCGCGTGCCGAATACACCATCGCAGCGCCGGCATTCAGGGCGACGGCCACGCCCAATGCTTCTGCCACTTCTTCCTTGCTCGCACCGAGCTTGACGGCCTGTGCCACATGAACCGTGATGCAGCCATCGCAGCGCGTGGTGACCGCGACGGCCAGCGCAATGAGTTCGCGGGTCTTGGCATCCAGATGGCCGGTCTGATTTCCTGCCGACGACAAGGTCTGGTAGCCCTTGAGGGTGCCGGGTGAGAGCTGACCCATTTCACCAATGCGACCCAGCAATTCCTTGCGATATTCCGTCCAATCGAGCATGCGCGATTCCCCAAAAAATAGTGAAAAAGGCAGAACACAAATCCTGCCTGCTGCCATTATCGGCCTACGCCACGCCGGTGTGGGGCGATGGTTGCGAACCCCTTTTGCCGAGGGGGGGCTTCGTCACGGCGGTCTTCCCGACCCCGCAGTGGCACGCAGTGCCGCCCGTTTTCCGGCACGTTGGGCGAAAAATGCGCTGGCCAGCTTCTGAAGCTCCATTCAGCGCTCGCCGCTGAAGCCTGTGCGGATATGGCTGCCGTCGCAAAACGGTTTGTTGCTGGACGCTCCGCAGCGGCAAAGCGCCATGCGGTTGCGCACCTCGTATGCAAAACCGTCTGCGCCGACCAGTTGCACGCCGCCACGCAGCCCTATGGGCCCCGAGCAGGCCATGGCCGGGTCTTCGATCAACACCACCGACGGCGCGTACTGCGGCTCCACCGGCTGGCCGGTGGCGTTGTCCCAGGCCACGAGCCGCCCCGAGGGGCAATCGCCGCACTGGCGCGCAAAATGCGCGCGCGCTGCCGGCGCCTGCGATTCGCGCACCAGCTGCCACACCTTGCCATGGGGATCGCAAAAGCGGGCCGATGCACACAGTGCCTCGACATCGGTCAGCGACATGGCCGGGCCTGGTATGCGCCGGGCCTGTTCCAGATAGGGGCGACGGCTGGCGGTTTCCGTGCCGTCGAAGCCCACCCTGGCATGGCTGCCGTCGCAAAACGGCTTGTTGCCGCTGTGCCCGCAGCGGCACAGCGCGTATTGCATCTGTTCGGGGTAGGCCACCGCCGCGACCCATTCGACCGACTCGCCTTCGGTATTAGTGCCTATGGTCTGCTTGCGCAACGGCAGCTTGCCCGCGACGAGATAGGGACCATTGCTGGTGATGCGCACCTGCGCGCCCGCGGGTTTTTCGGAATCCATCGGTGGCCTCCTTGTGGCATGTGCGTCCGGCAGAGGATGACGGATCGGCGCCGTGCTGCTACTGTAGCCATTCGCGGCGCCAGCACAAGTCGTGCCCCTGTTACGGGCCGGGCCGACGCCATCCTGGAGGTCGCCATGGCTGATTCATCCCCCCCCACGACTGCCTGGGTGCTTGCCGGCGGCGGCAGCTTCGGCGCGATCCAGGTCGGCATGCTGCACGCGCTCGTCGCGCATGGGCTGAGGCCCGATCTGGTGGTGGGCTCGTCGGTCGGCGCGATCAATGGCGCCTACTTTGCCGGAGCGCCCGATGCGGACGGCCTGCAGCGACTGGCCGCCATCTGGTGCGGGCTGCGCCGCAGCATGGTGTTTCCGATCGCGTGGCGCAATCTGCTGGCCCGCACCGGCAGCGGCGGGTTCGCGGTCGATCCGTCGGGGCTGAGCGGCCTGCTCGAACAATGCCTGCCTTTTCGGTTGCTGGAGCAGGCGCGCGTGCCGGTGCATGTGGTCGCCACCGACCAGCTAGGCGGTGGAACGGTGGCGCTTTCGCGCGGCCCGGCTGTCGCAGCCGTACTGGCCAGCAGTGCGATCCCCGCCGTATTCCCCGCGGTGCGCATCGAGGGGCAGTTTCTTATCGACGGCGCAATTGCCAGCAATACGCCGATCAGCGTGGCCGTCGGACTGGGCGCGCGGCGCGTGATCGTGCTGCCCACGGGCTTTGCCTGCGCGCTCCAGACGCCGCCGCGCAGCGCCATCGCCAATGCCTTGCATGCCGTCACCCTGGTCATTGCACACCAGCTGGCCGACGAATTCGAGCAGTACCACACGCAGGCAGAGATCATCGTCGTGCCACCGCTGTGCCCGTTGTCGGCCTCGCCCTACGATTTTTCCCAGGCCGCCACATTGATCGAACGCGCCACCGCGCAGACCCGGCGCTGGCTGGAAACCGGTGGGCTGCAACGTTCGCAGTTCGCGCCGGCATTGCTGGCGCACGGGCATTGAGTGAATGAAAGAAATTTGGGGTATTTCGGCTCAAACTGCCCGCCCATAAAGCACTGGCAGCTCTTGTTTCAGGAGTACTACAGCTGAAAACCCACCGCCCGCACCACGCCTTCGGCGATGTCGCGCAGCCACGATGGCTGGCGCGCCGGGTGTCGGCGGGCACCCGCGATCTGGCGGGCGCACCAGTCGGACAGCCATTGCACCTGTGCACGCTCGTAAAAGGCCGTCATGCTTTCGTAGTTGAGGAACAGGCTGCGCGCATCCAGATTCAGCGAACCGGTGAGCGCCATGCTGTCGTCGATGAGCACCGCCTTGGCATGCACCATGCCGGGGGCCAGCCACACCTGCGCGCCCGCGGCGGCCAGCTGGCGCAGGGCGCGTTCGCGGGCCCAGTCGGCAAGGCGGTGGTTGGAGCGGGCGGGCACGATCAGGTGCACCTGCACCCCGCGCCGGCAGGCAATGCACCAGGCGTCGAGCAAGGCCTCGTCGGGCACGAAATACGGGGTGATCGCCACGATGCGCCGCTGCGCGTGGTAGGCCGCCGTGAGCAGCAGGGCATAGGCGGTGTCATCGGGCTGGTCGGGGCCGCTGGGCACCCACTGGGCCAGCGCACCGCCGGGCGGGCCGACCAGCGCATGGCGCGGAGGCGGCAGGTGGCGGGTAAAGCGCACGCGGCCCGTGGCCGCGCGCCAGTCGGCCCGGAACTGCGCCTGGGCCAGCGCGGCCAGCGGGCCTTCGACATCGAAGCTCAGGTCCAGCCAGGCGGGCCTGTCCGGGCGGTCCACAAAGTATTCGCTGGCCAGGTTGCGTCCACCGCTCCACAGGCGTGCCCCGTCGGCCACGGCCATCTTGCGGTGGTTGCGCAAGTTGGTGCGCCCGCGCATGGGGTTGTGCAGCATGGGCATGAAGCGGCGCACCTGCACGCCCTGGCGGCTGAGCTGGCGCAGCATGGCGGCTGGGGTGCGCCAGCTGCCCACGGCATCCAGCAGCAGCCGCGTGGCCACGCCGCGCTGGGCGCACCGCGTCAGGGCCTGGGCCACGCGCGCGCCCACCGCATCGTGGCCGAAGACAAAGGTGCACACATCCAGGCTGTGCTGGGCGGAATCGATGAGCGCCAGCAGGGCTTGCAGCGCCTCGGGGCCGTCTTCGTGGAAGTGGACACGGGCATTGCGCACGGCGGGCGCCAGGTCCATGCCCGCCAGCAGGCGCGTGGCCCAGGCCGGGCCCTCACCCGTCGCCGCAGGGCCGGCCACCGCCCCATCGCCAGGCCGATGGGGCAGGCGCAAGGGCCGCGCAAACTTGCGCGAACCCACCAGCAGGAACAGGGGCAGCGCCACATAGGGAAAAGCCACGATGCCCACCACCCACGCCAGCGCCGCCGAAGGATGGCGCCGCTGGTGGTCGATGCGGGTCAGCATCACATACACCAGCAGGCCCGCAGCCACCACGATGGCGTGCCCCAGACCCGACAGCAGCACCAGGCCGGTCATGCAACACCCAGGAGCCCGCGGGCCCATGTGGCAACGCAGGCGAAACGCAGCCAGTGGCCCCTTGCGACGCTGCGCGAAAAATCATCGGATGCAAGCAATCCCATGGCACCCGAGCATAGCGGGCGCGCAGGGCGGGCGCCATGCCCCGGCTCCCGGCGTGCTTCAGGTGCGGGCGCGCAGCGTGCGGCTGAGCAGAATCACCGGTACCAGCCCCACGGCCACCAGCGCCAGCGAAGGCAGGGCCGCCTCGCCCAGGCGTTCATCGCGCGCCAGCTGGTAAGCCACCACGGCCAGGGTGTCGCTGTTGAAGGGGCGCAGCACCATGGTGGCGGGCAGCTCTTTCATCACGTCCACGAACACCAGCAGCGCCGCAGCGGCGGTGGAGCGCCGCAGCAGCGGCCAGTGCACGCGGGCCATCAGGCGGGCGCTGCCCGCGCCCAGCATGCGCGCAGAGTCGTCCAGGCTGGGGGGAATGCGCGCATAGCCGCTTTGCACCGACTGCAGCGCCACCGCGCAAAAGCGCACCAGATACGCCCACACAATGCCCACCGCCGTGGTGGTGACCAGCGCGCCCACGCCCCACTGCGGCACGCGCGCCTGCAGCCAGCCCACCGGCAGCAGCAGGCCCACCACGATGACCGCGCCCGGCACGGCGTAGCCCACGCTGGCCAGCCGCACCACGCCGCGTGTCAGCAGATCGGGCTTGCGGCGCACGGCAAAGGCCAGCGCCAGGGCCACGGCCACGGCCAGACCGGCGGTGATGCCCCCCAGCCACACGCTGTTCCAGGCCCATTCGAGAAAGCGGTCCCAGGGCAGCACCGACCAGTCGGACGCCAGTGGTCGCAGCATGAAGGCCACCGGTGCCACGAAGCCCATGAACACGGGCAGCGTGCACACGCCCCAGGCCAGGCCGCGCGCCAGGCCGCGCAGTGGCACGGGCTGGGCCTCGGTGGCGCCCGCGTGGCCGGTGCCCTTGGCGGTGAAGCGCATGCGCCGCTCGGCGCGGTGCTCCAGCCACAGCAGCAGCAGCACCAGGGCCAGCAGCATGGTGGACAGCTGGGCAGCGGCAATGCGGTTGTCCATGGACAGCCAGGCCTTGATGATGCCGGTGGTGAAGGTCTGGATGCCGAAGTAGCTGGTCACGCCAAAATCGGCCAGGGTTTCCATCAGCGCCAGTGCCACGCCAGCCGCCACGGCCGGGCGGGCCAGCGGCAGCGCAATGGTGGCGATGCGCCGGGACAGCGGCGCGCCCAGCAGGCGTGCCGCCTCCATCAGGTGCGCCGCGCGCTCGCCCAGCGCCGTGCGCGCCAGCAGATAGACATAGGGATAGAGCGAGAAGGTGAAGACCCAGATGGCGCCCCACAGGCTGCGCACCTCTGGCAGCAGGCGCCCCTCCAGCCCGAAGGTCTCGCGCAGCGCCACCTGCAACGGCCCGCTGAACTGCAGAAAGTCGGTGTAGGCATAGGCCGTGACATAGGCCGGCATGGCCAGCGGCAGCAGCAGCAGCCACTCGAACGTGCGCCGGCCCGGAAAATCAAACAGCGTGACAGCCGCCGCTGCCGCGGTGCCCACCACGGCAGCGCCCACCCCCACCCACAGGCCCAGCCACAGCGTGGTCCACAGGTAGCGGGGCAGCACGGTGCTGGCCATCTCGCGCAGGATGGCGCCGGTATCGGCCTGCACCCCGCCCCAGGGCAGCCACGACGCCAGCAGCGCCAAGACGGGCAAGGCCAGCAGGCCCACCAGCAGGATCAGCGGCAGGGTCGATAAAGAAAAGCGGGTGCGGGGCAAGGCAGGGGCTCGGCAAATGAGGGAATGGCACTACCGACCCACAGGGGCGTCCAGGAATGCAAATGCGAATTTTAAGCATTCGCTCCGCCCCACTAGAATCAAGCGATGTTTCTTGAGGTTTCCCAACTGGAAGTGCGTTACGCAGGCCGTTCCCAGGCGGCTGTCCAGGGCGTCACGCTGGGGCTGCATGCGGGCGATATCGGCGTGCTGATCGGCCCCTCGGGCTGCGGCAAGACCACGCTGCTGCGCGCCGTGGCGGGGCTGGAGCCGGTATCGGCCGGCGAGATCCGCCTGAAGCAACAGCTGGTGGGCAGCGCGCACCTGAACGTGCCGCCCGAATCGCGGCGCATCGGCATGGTGTTCCAGGACTACGCCCTGTTTCCGCACCTGAGCGTGGAGCGCAACGTGGCCTTCGGCATCCACCAGCTGCCCCGGGCCGAGCAGGCCGCCCGCGTGGCCGAGGCCCTGCAACTGGTGGGGCTGGAAGGCAGCGGCGCGCGCTTTCCGCACGAGCTTTCGGGCGGACAGCAGCAGCGCGTGGCCCTGGCGCGGGCCCTGGCCCCGCGCCCACAGCTCATGCTGCTGGACGAGCCGTTTTCCAACCTCGATGTCGATCTGCGCGAGCGCCTGGCGCACGAGGTGCGCGACATCCTCAAGGCCGCCGGGGCCACGGCGCTGTTCGTCACGCACGACCAGTTCGAGGCCTTTGCGATCGGCGATGTGATTGGCGTCATGCACGAAGGCCACCTGCACCAGTGGGACGACGCCTACACCCTCTACCACCGGCCGGCCACCCGCTTTGTGGCCGACTTCATCGGCCACGGCGTCTTTACCCCCGCCAGGCTGGTGCAGCGCGGCAACAACGTGGTGGCGCAGACCCCGCTGGGCGACCTGACCGATCTGGCCGAATGCCCCCTGCCCGCCAGCTACCCCGGCGGCGAGTGCGATGTGCTGCTGCGCGCCGATGACGTGGTGCACGACGACCATGCGCCCGTGCAGGCGCAGATTCTGCGCAAATCGTTTCGCGGCTCGGAGTTTCTGTACACGCTGCGCCTGGCCAGCGGCCAGACCCTGATGGCCCATGTGCCCAGCCACCACAACCACGCCGTGGGCGAGTGGATTGGCATCCGGGCGCAGGTCGATCACGTGGTCACGTTTGCGCGCGACTGATGAGCTTTTGGATCAAATAGGCAGATAGCGCCTATCTGGAAAGCGTCAGCAGCTATCAAAATAGCAGCGAATTACACCGCGACAACACGGCGAGCGCGAGAATGGTGAATCCGCCTCAAGCCTGGCGCAGGCGGTCCACGGTGTCGTGCAGGTGCTGCGTCCACTCGCGCCGGTCCCGGCCGCCGGCCTGCTCGGGCACGCCGTAGTGCACCACCGCCTCGATCGCGGGCGCACGCAGGGTGCGCCAGATGGAACCCACCAGGGTTTCATCGCCGATGTAGCTGGGCGCGAAGCTGGTCACACCCCGCACCTTGTCGACAAAGCGCAGGCCCACCGGCTGCACGAAGGCGTTGGCCGTCACCGCCGCCTGCAGCAGATTGGCATGGAACGGCAGCATGGCCCGCCCGTCACCCGTGGTGCCTTCCGGAAACACCGCCAGCACCTCCCCGCGCTCCAGCGCCTCGTGCATGGAGCGCACCATGCGCAGCGCATCGCGGCGCGAGTTGCGTTCGATGTACAGCGTGCCCGCGGCGGTGGCCAGCGTGCCGACCAGCGGCCAGGCCTGCACATCCGATTTGGAGACAAAACGGCAATGCCGCGCCGCGTGCATGACCGGGATGTCGAGCCATGAGAGGTGGTTGGCCACCAGCATCACCGGCCCGCCCACGGGCGGTGTGCCCAGAATGCGCAGCGACACGCCCGCACGGGCCAGCAACTGCATGGACCAGGCCTGCACCCGGGCATGCTGCTGGTCGGGCGACAGCGCGGGAAAACGCAGCGCCACGATCACCAGGCCCTTGAGAATGTGGCCCAGCACACGCAGCAGGCGCCAGCAGGCGCGCAGATCCCTCATGTCACCTCAGCTCCGTTCAAATGCGACTTGCCCGCCCACCAGCGTGGCGCGCACCTGGCCCGGCAGCTCGTAGCCGGAGAACGGCGTGTGCTTGCCCTGGCTGCGCAGCGCGTCGTCCTGCACCGTCCACGCGGCCTGGGGATCGAAGATGCACAGGTCACCCACGCCACCTTCGACGATCTGGCCCACGCTGGCCTGCAAGGTGCCTAAAGCGCTGCCCAGCACCCGCGCCGGCTCGGAGGTGACCGTGGCCAGGGCGCGCACGAACGGCACGCCGCTGTCCTGCGACCACTTGAGCGCCAGGCTCAGCAGCAGCTCCAGTCCGGTGGCGCCGGGCTCCGCCTCGGCAAACGGCAGGGTCTTGGCGTCTTCATCGACGGGCGTGTGGTCGGACACCAGCGCATCGATGGTGCCGTCGGCCAGCGCCGCGTTGAGCGCATCGCGGTCGCGCTGCTGGCGCAGCGGGGGCGACAGGCGGGCGCGGCTGTCGAAGAAGCCGATATCCACATCCGTGAGGTGCAGCGAGTTGATGCTCACGTCGGCCGTGACCTTGAGGCCCTCGGCCTTGGCGCGGCGCAGCAGTTCCACGCCGGCGGCGCTGCTGATGCGGCACAGGTGCACGCGGGCGCCGGTGGTCTTGAGCAGCTCGAAGATGGTGTGCAGCGCAATGGTCTCGGCCGCCACGGGCACACCCGACAGGCCCAGGCGCGTGGCCAGTGGGCCGCTGGCGGCCACGCCCTTGCCCAGGTGCATCTCTTGCGGGCGCAGCCACACGGTGTAGCCAAAGGTGGCGGCGTATTGCAGCGCGCGCTGCAGCACCTGCGTGCTGGCCAGCGGCACCTCGGCCTGGCCAAAGCCCACGCAGCCCGATTCGGTGAGCTCGGCCATCTCGGTCAGCACCTCGCCCGCCAGGCCGCGCGTGAGCGCGCCCAGCGGGAACAGGCGCGACTGGTGCAGCTTCTCGGCGCGAAACTTGAGCATTTCCACCAAGCCGGGCTCATCGAGCACGGGGTCGGTGTCGGGCGGGCAGACCAGGCTGGTCACGCCACCGGCCACGGCCGCCGCCATTTCGGATTCGAGCATGCCTTCGTGCTCGTGGCCGGGCTCGCGCAGGCGCGCGGCCAGGTCCACCAGGCCGGGCAAGACGATGCAGCCTGCGGCATGGATGGTGCGGTTGGGCGCAAAGTCGGGCGGCACGCGGTTCACCCCGACGATGCGGCCCGCTGCCAGCGCGATGTCGCAGGTCTGGTCGAAGCCCGAGGCGGGGTCGATCACCCGGCCGTTCTGGATCAGGATTTTCATGATTTCAAGCCAAATTGGCTGCTAGTTCTTAGAGGGTAAGCGCTAGCAGCTATGAAAACAGGAGTATTCATTCCACGCGTCACGCTTCGTTCCCCGCGACGATGGACATGACCGCCATGCGCACCGCAATGCCGAAGGTGACCTGCGGCAGGATCACGCTCTGCTTGCCATCGACCACGGCGGAGTCGATCTCGACGCCCCGGTTGATGGGGCCGGGGTGCATCACGATGGCATCGGGCTTGGCCAGTTGCAGCTTTTCGGGCGTGAGGCCGAAGCTCTTGAAATACTCCTGGCTGGAGGGCAGCATCGCGCCGCTCATGCGCTCGTTCTGCAGGCGCAGCATGATGACCACGTCGGCGTCCTTGATGCCTTCTTCGAGCGTGTGGCATACGCGCACGCCCATCTGCGCCATGTCGGACGGCACCAGCGTGCGCGGGCCCACCACGCGCACCTCAGGGCAGCCCAGCGTGGTCAGGCCATGGATGTCCGAGCGCGCCACGCGCGAGTGCAGCACATCGCCAACAATGGCCACGGTGAGGTTGCTGAAATCCTTTTTGTAGTGGCGGATGGTGTACATGTCCAGCAGCCCCTGCGTGGGGTGGGCATGCCGGCCATCGCCCGCATTGATCACATGCACATGGGGCGCCACATGCTGGGCAATGAGGTAGGGCGCACCCGATTCGCTGTGCCGCACCACAAACAGGTCGGCCGCCATGGCCGACAGGTTGGCGATGGTGTCGAGCAGCGACTCGCCCTTGGCTGCCGAGCTGCGCGCGATGTCGAGGTTGAGCACGTCGGCCGACAGGCGCTTGGCCGCGATCTCGAAGGTGGTGCGCGTGCGCGTGCTGTTCTCGAAGAACAGGTTGAACACGCTCTTGCCGCGCAGCAGCGGCACCTTCTTGACCTCGCGGTCGTTCACGCTGACGAAGTTGGCGGCCGTATCAAGGATGTGCGTGACGATGTCGCGCGGCAGGCCTTCGATGGACAGCAGGTGGATGAGTTCGCCGTTGTCGTTGAGTTGGGGGTTGCGCTTGTGCAGCACGGTCAGGCCTCTTTGACTTGGAATTGGAAGGTGCCGCTGTCGTCGCGCGCCAGGGCCAGCGACTGGGCTGCGGGCAGGGCCACGCGCGCGGCAGCAAAGTCGGCCTGCACGGGCAGCTCGCGCCCGCCCCGGTCCACCAGCACGGCCAGGCGCACGCTGGCAGGGCGGCCGTAGTCGAACAGCTCGTTGAGGACAGCGCGGATGGTGCGGCCGGTGTAGAGCACGTCGTCGAGCACCAGCACATCAGAGCCGTTCACGTCGAAGGGCAGCGCGGTCTGCGCACTGGCCGACAGGCCGCGCTGGGCAAAGTCGTCGCGGTGCATGACCGAGGACAGCACGCCGTGCGGGCCTTCCAGGCCCAGGTCTTTCTGCAGACGCTCGGCCAGCCAGGCACCGCCCGATGCGATGCCTGCCAGGCGCGTGGTGGGGGTGAGCATGCTGCGCACGCCGCGCAGCAGCTCGCGGTACAGCGCCTCGGCGTCGAGCACGAGGCTGCCCCCGCTGGCTTGGGAGGGAGTGGTCATGGAAGATTCCTCAAAAACTGTTCCAGGATGATGCAGGCCGAAGCAGCGTCGGCGTCCTTGGCACCGCCCGCGATGGCCTCGGTGGTGCTGTAGCGCTCGTCCACCTCGAACACCTGCAAACCGAATCGCCCGCGCAGCTGGCGGCCGAACTTGAGCGCGCGCTCGGTGTTTTCGTGGCTCGCGCCATCAGGGTGGTACGGCACGCCGATCACCAGGGCGTCGGGTTGCCATTCCTTGATGCGCTGCGCCACCTGCACAAAGCGGGCATCGCCCTCGGCCTTGATGGTGGCCTGCGGCGTGGCGCTCTTGAGCATCCGGTTGCCCGTGGCCACGCCCGTGCGCTTGAGGCCGAAATCGAAAGCAAGAAAGGTCTGGAAATGCGCAGGAACAGCGGGCTGAACGGGCAAGCCGGTCATGCGTGCCCCGCCTCGGGCGACAGCATCCAGGCCTGCAGGCCCAGCAGCGACAAGGCCCGGTCGTAGCGCTCGGGCACGGGGGTGTCGAAGATCACCGACAGATCGGCCGCCACGGTGAGCCAGGCGTTCTCGGCCAGCTCCGATTCAAGCTGGCCCTCGCCCCAGGACGAATAGCCGAGCGTGATGAGCACGCGGCGGGGGCCTGCGCCCGTGGACAAGGCTTCTAGCACATCCTTGGAGGTGGTCATCTCCAGGCCGCCAGGAATGGTCATGGTGGAGGCATAGGCCGACTCGTCGGTTTCGGCCTTGTCCATGAGCATGGGCTCATGCAGCACAAAGCCGCGCTCGGTCTGCACCGGCCCGCCCTGGAACACCGGCTCCCGGGTGAGATCTTCGCGCCGCAGCGACAGATCCACCTTGTCAAAAAGGCTCTTGAGCGTGATGTCCGAGGGCTTGTTGATGATGAGGCCCAGCGCACCGCGCGCGCTGTGCTCGCACAGGTAAATGACGCTGCGCGAGAAAGACTCATCCTCCAGACCGGGCATCGCGATCAGGAAGTGATGCGTCAGGTTGATGGGCGCAGAATCGAAAGACATATGCCAATTTTAACGGTGAACATGGCGCCCTCCTCCGAGCCTTCTTACCCCAGCGGTCTTGTCTGGTTCCGGCGCGACCTGCGCGCGCACGACCAGGCGGCACTGTACCGCGCACTCACGCAGTGCCAGCAGGTGTATTGCGCCTTTGTTTTTGACCGCGAGATCCTGGATACCCTCCCGCGGACGGACCGACGGGTCGAGTTCATTCGCGCATCACTGGTCGAACTCGATGACTCACTGCGCACGCTCTCTGGCCACGCGCAGGGGGGCCTGATCGCGCTGCACGCAGTGGCCAGCGATGCCATTCCGGTCTTGGCCGAAAGCCTGGGCGTGCAGGCCGTGTTTGCCAACCACGATGACGAGCCCCAGGCCCTGGAACGCGACAGCCTCGTGCGCACGCGGCTGGCCGCTGCTGGAAAGGCCTTTCACACCTTCAAGGACCACAGCCTCCTGGAACGCAGCGAGGTGCTGACACAGACCGGCAAGCCGTACAGCGTGTTCACGCCCTACAAAAATGCCTGGCTCAAGAAAATCGACGCTTTCCAGCTGAAAAGCTACCCTGTGGAGCGCCATGCGCACCGCCTGGCAGCTCGCCCGCTGGAACACGGCCAACCTGTCCCCACGCTGGCGTCACTGGGGTTCGAGACCACCGCCTTGTCACAGCGCCAACTGCCCCCGGGTGCCAGCGGTGCGCAGCAGTTGTTCGACGACTTTCTGGAGCGCATGGAGCGGTACGACGACACGCGCAACTTCCCGGCCATCAAGGGCCCCAGCTATCTCAGCGTGCACCTGCGTTTTGGCACCATCTCGCCCCGGCTGCTGGCGCGCACCGCGCACCGGTTGATGCAGGAAGGCAACCCGGGCGCCACCACCTGGCTGAGTGAGCTGATCTGGCGCGACTTCTACTTTCAGATCCTGCACCACCATCCCCATGTGGTGGGCCACAGCTTCAAGCCGGCCTACGACGCAATCCAGTGGGAATCAGGCCCCGGGGCAGACACCCTGTTTACCGCCTGGTGCGAGGGCCGCACCGGCTACCCGCTGGTGGATGCGGCCATGGCCCAGCTCAACCAGACGGGCTACATGCACAACCGACTGCGCATGGTGGTGGCGAGTTTTCTGGTCAAGGACTTGGGGCTGGACTGGCGCCGGGGTGAGGCCTACTTTGCCGCGCGACTCAATGACTTTGACCTGGCCGCCAACAACGGTGGCTGGCAATGGGCCAGTTCCAGCGGCTGCGATGCGCAGCCCTACTTTCGCATCTTCAACCCGGTCAGCCAGAGCGAGAAGTTCGACCCGGAGGGCAAGTTCATCCGCCGCTACCTGCCGCAGCTGGCACGGCTGCCGAACGCGGCCTTGCATGCCCCCTGGCTGGCCCGCCCGCTGGAACTGGCGGAGGCCGGCGTGGTGCTGGGCCAGACCTACCCGCAACCGGTGATCGACCATGACACGGCCAGACTGCGCACGCTGCAGCGCTATGCAGTCGTCAAGACGGGATGATTGCCCATCCTGGGCCCACCGTGGCCGGGGCCATCACAATGGGCCTCGGGTGCGTTGGGGCGCATCCTCGATCTTCTGCTCGCTCATGCGCATCCCGTCCATCTCCAGGGGCGTGCCCGAGGCCAGGCGCAGGCGCAGCGTGACATCGGTACGGTTGTCGGCATGGGCCACGGCTTCGTCCGGCGAAATGATGCCGCGTTCATACAGCTCGAACAGCGACTGGTCAAAGGTGCACATGCCCTGCTCACCACTGCGCACAATGGCAGTTTTGAGCTCATCCACCTGGCCTTTCTGGATCAGCTCCGACACATAGGGGGTGAGCAGCATCACCTCCATGGCAGGCACCACGGAGCCCTGCACGCTCTTGACCAGCCGCTGTGCCGCCACCGCCTGCAGGTTCAAGGACAAATCCATCAGCAATTGGCGGTGGGCTGGCTCGGGAAAGAAATTGAGGATGCGCTGCACCGCCTGGTTGGCGTTGCTGGCATGCAGGGTGGACACGCACAGATGCCCCGACTCGGCGTAGTGCAGGGCATGCTGCATGGTGGCCCGGTCGCGGATCTCGCCGATCATGATCACGTTCGGCGCCTCCCGCATGGCGCGCCGCAAGGCCTCGTCGTAAGACGCGGTATCCAGCCCCACCTCGCGCTGCGTCACCAGCGATTTCTTGTGCGTGTGCAGGTATTCGATGGGGTCTTCCACCGTGAGGATATGGCCCGCAGTGTGCTCATTGCGGTAGTCGAGCATGGCAGCCAGCGTGGTGGTCTTGCCCGAGCCTGCCGCCCCCACTGCAAGCACCAGCCCGCTTTTCAGAAACGCCAGCTGTTTGAGCACGGGGGGCAGCCCCAACTCGTCAAGGCTAGGAATCCTGGCCGTGACATGGCGCACGACCACGCCCACATTGCCGCGCTGTAGATGCACATTCACCCGAAAGCGGGCCTGGTCCTGCGTCTGGAACGAGAAATCACACTCCTTCGACGCTTCAAATTCTTCGATCTGCGCCTTGCCCATGATCGAATAGACCATCGCCCGGACATCCTCTGCCGTCACCGAACCCTTGGTGATGGGCAGGAATGTCCCCTGCCGCTTGAGTGTGGGCGGCGCACCTGCCAGGAGAAACAGGTCCGAAGCGCTTTCGCGCACCATCAGTGCAAGGCAGGACAACAGACGGCTGTCCGCCTCAGGTGTTACCGAATCCATGGGGTCTCCTGATCATGCTGGCATCTTATCGGCGCTGCCAGCAAGGCTGCACCGATTGACCGGCCCCTGCGGGCCAGTCAACCCAGATCATGCCTCTGCAGTCGCCTCCAGCCGGGCGTAGTGCTGGATGAGGCTGAGCAGTTCTTCATCCGAGTACGGCTTGCCCAGATAGTGGTTGACTCCCAGTTCCATCGCATGCTCGCGGTGCTTTTCTGCGATGCGGGATGTGATCATGATGATCGGCAACCCCTTCAATGCACCGTCTGCCCGGATGTTGCGTGCCAGGTCAAATCCGTCCATGCGCGGCATTTCAATGTCGGACAACACCACCGTCGGACGCTCTTCCTGCAAGCGCTCCAGGGCCTGCAGGCCATCGGCAGCGAGCGCCACGCGATAGCCCTCACGTTGCAGCAATCGCTGCGTGACACGGCGCACGGTGATGGAATCATCCACCACCAGCACCAAAGGCACCTGGGTGGGGCCTGCGAGCATCGAAGCGGGCGGTTTGCCGGCGTCAGGACTTTCGGCTTCCAGTATGGCGGGCAAGCCGGCACTGGCTGCACGAACCTGGTCGCCATACACCGTGGACAGCGCCACCGGGTTGTAGATCAGCACCACGGCGCCAGAAACCAGCACCGACATGCCGGCCAGGCCTGGCAGGCGCGACAGTTGGGCGCCCAGGTTCTTCACCACGACTTCCTGGTTGCCCAGCACTTCATCCACATGCATGGCGATGCGCTGCGACGCACTGCGGAAAATCACCACAGGCCGCGTCTTGCCGGCGGCTTCACTGCTGCGCGCTGAAGCCTGAAGCAATGCACCGACCCAGAAAAATGGCAATGGTTCGAAGCCATCGTCAAAGTAACCTGTGCGATACGCTTCCTCAAGATCTGCAGCAGTGGTACGCCGCACGATTTCAACCACGTTGGCCGGCACGCCGATGACCAGATCTCCCGCACGCAACATCACCACCTGCGTCACTGCAGTGGTCAAAGGCAGCACCATGCGGAAGGCGGCACCCTTGCCCGATTCGGTCGAGGTTTCAATCCGGCCACCCAGGGCATTGATTTCCGAACGCACGACGTCCATCCCGATGCCGCGTCCCGCCAGGCCTGTCACCTCGGATGCCGTGGAAAAGCCTGGCATGAAGATTAGGTTGGCAGCTTCGGTATCACTGATGTCCGCGTCGACCTGCACGAGCCCTTGGGCCATGGCCTTTTCTCGGATGCGCTGCAGATCCAGACCGGCGCCATCGTCCCGGAATTCAACCGATACGTCATTGCCTTCATGGCGCAAATCCACGGTGATAGTGCCCGATGCGGGCTTGCCCGCAGCCACACGGACCTCGGATGCTTCAATGCCATGCACCACGCAATTGCGCAGCAAATGCTCGAAGGCGGGCGTCATGCGATCGAGCACGCCACGGTCCATTTCGATGGAACCACCCGTGATGTCGAGTTTGATCTGCTTGCCGGTTTCCTTGGATGCCTGGCGCACCACCGCATACAGACGCTCGGCGATGCCCTCGAACTCCACCATGCGTGTGCGCAAGAGATCGCGTTGCAACTCACGCGCCTGGCGGCCCTGAGCGATCAGGTCGTCCTCGGCGCCTTCCATGGCACGCTGCAGGTTGCGTTGCACGGTGGCAACGTCGTTCACCGACTCGGCCATCATGCGCGTGAGTTCCTGTACCCGCGTAAAACGGTCGAACTCCAGCGGGTCGAATCCGGCGGCGGAATCCTTTGAGAGTGCCAGTCGCGACTGCATCTGCGACTCGGACTGCACCTCGATGTCACGCAGCTGCTGACGCAGGCGGTCCAGGTTGCCCGAAAGATCCGCCAGTGAACTGCGGAACTGACCCAGACGCGCGTCCAGACGCGAGCGGCTGATCATGACCTCGCCCGCCTGATTCACCAGGCGGTCCAGCAATTGCGCACGCACACGCACCGACTGGTTGGCCGCCACGCGCACAGGGGCCAGCTGCGAGGGCCCCGGAAGCCTTACCGAGGGCTTTGGAGGCGACACAGCTGCCAAGATGGCACCTGAACCATTCGCAGCGGTACCCAGATCGCTCGGAACCGTAGGGGAAGAGCCGTCGGCGCCAGCTGCCCCGTGCGCACCGACGGCGCGCAGGAACTCGAGGTTCGCCTGCAATCCATCAAAACTCGCAAGCAACGGTTCAATCTGGTCCGTCGTGACAGACTCCATGTCCAGCTGTTCGATGGCCGATTCGAGTCGGTGGGACATCTCTCCCAGGCGCATGGCACCGGCAAGGCGGGAACTGCCCTTGAGGGTGTGCAAGGCCCGCAGTACCTCGTTGCGCGCACCGAGATTGTCCGGACGGGATGCCCACTGTCGCAATGCGCCACCCAGTTGGGGCAGCAGTTCCGCGGCTTCTTCTTCAAAGATGGGGAACAGATCGGGATCAATGACGTCAATGGCGTCAATGTCATCATCCACATCCGACCGCTCGGAGACGCCATGGGCCATGGCATCGTCGATGGGCTGGTCATGGTCACTTCCCACCACGGAGAGCGCCGGGGCCACATACCCAGCAGCGGCCACTTCCGCCGCCTTCGCAATCGGCAGCTCCGGTACAACGAAGTCAGGACCGACGCTGGCAGCCGGTACGCCATCCTTCGGAAGAGCGATGTCATCGAACTCATCTTCCGGAGGTGGCAGGGTATTGGCCACCTCGGTTTCGAGGATCTGGCGCAGCTGCTGCAATACTGCTTCGTTCGGCTCTTTGAGGAACCCTGCCGCAAACTGGTGCAGAAGACGGCGAATATCGTCCGCGGCGGCCATGAACGCTTCGGCCTGTTCGACGGTACCACCAGACTGCAGTTGGACATGCTGCATCGCGTGCTCGACCACCCTGGCCAGGTCGGACAGTGCCGAGAACCCCACGGTCGACGAACTGCCAGCGAGCGAATGGGCCAGAGCTACTGCCATGTCCGGCAAAGGCTCATGCAACTCGAGCGCCCACTCTTGCATACAGGTAACCAGTCGCCGCGACCACTCGTCAGCCTCATTGAGGTACACGTTGTACAGGGGGATACCGATTCGCAAGGTCTCGATCACCTTGACCGCCTCATCCGTCGGCGTTTCTTCCTCGGGCTCCGAGACTGGCACGACGCAAGGCTCAAGCCCAGCCTCTGGCAAGCTCACATCCACACCCGTGCCAGCGAGGCTGGCATCCTGTGCAGCGTCCGCCAGGAACTCCGGCACATCGCCGGACAACAACGAAGATGCGCCCCCATCGTCCGGGCTTGCAACCGTGGCAGGCAGATCGCCGGAGGCGGCATCCATGGCCACATCAGGCGCTGGCACCAAATCGGGCAACTCCAGATCCAGAGGGATGGACTCACTCACCACCTCCGCCGTGGCCCCAGTTTCGTTCAGGGCCTCGGAGAACACGGAGAAATCGATGTCTTCCGTCACGGTCGCCGCAGAAACATCCAACGCCAGACTTTCTGCAGCCGATTCCGCTTCCGTCTCCGCTTCGGCGCCATCCGCCAGCAATGGCTCAGGCACGGCGGCGACGGCAAGCGCTGCGTCCACCGCGTCCACCGCGTCCACGCCAGCCTGCGGTGCGGGCAGGACGGCTGTCGCGACAGCGTCTGTTTCGACTGGCGCCACGGCCGCCCCCCGCGCCATGAGCGGCAGCAAAGTGCCGTCAAGGCGCATGGCATCGGCGGAACGGCGGAATGCTTCAGCCCCCCAGACCAACGCAGATCCTGCAGAGATATCATCGGCCCAGCGGCCAAACGCCTGCAAGCCATCCGACGACAACTGCAGCAAATTGGGCTGCATGGGCTTTTGCTCGGCCAGCCAGGCGTTCAGCAATTGCTCCATGGACCAGGCCGCCTCGCCGAAATCATGGAGCCCCACCATGCGCGAGCTGCCCTTGAGGGTATGAAACGCACGACGCAAGGTGGTTTGCTCGCTCAGATTGGCTGGCTCTTCGGACAGCACTTCAATGGCTGCCAGACCTGTAGCCACCACCTCACGGGCCTCCTCCAGGAAAACGCCCAGCAACTCATCGTCCAATCCAGGCTCTGACGCGGTCGCTGATGCAGGGGTTGCGACGGAGGGAGGGACGGATGCAGCAGAAGGAAGATCCTCCGGCAACGGGAGATCAAAGAAAATATCCGCTGACAGCACTTCCGTTGCCGCCTCTGGCTGGGGACCGGCATCAGGTATCTGGGCCAACGCCGCTGCCACCGCAGCCTGCTCCTGCGCAGGAAAACGTGGTACCACATCCGGCAGAGACGGAGCCGCACGCTCCTCCATCTTGGCCGGTGCTTCTGCCACATCATCGGTGGCACGGGCGCGGGTTTTGCCCACCAGGATACGCAACTCCCCGAGCTCTTCATCGTAAACAAAGAGCTTGCGCGCCATCGTGCGCTGGTAGCTCAGCATGTCAATCAGAAATCCGAGCGCTCCCAGGCTGTTGCCCAGCTTTTCAAACGCTGGCTGTCGATCTTCTTCAGGAATGTCATTGATGAGCAAGTGCTCCACGGTGTCACGCATGCGCACCACCGCCAGCGATGCCTGCTCCAGTCCCAGAACGGACAAGACGCCACGCATCTGCGCCAGGTGGCCCGGCACTGCCGCCAACACCTCCGTATCCTGGGAATTCCGGAAAAACTGGTCCAGCGCTTTCTCGGCTTCACCCAGTGTGGAACGCAATTCATCCACCACACTGCCCATTGTCTGGTTGTCGCTGACCCGGCGGTACAGCTCTTCCATCCAGAGTTCAAGCGGCTCTGGCTCCGCGCCCGCGACCACAGCGTCCAGCCGCTGCGCCAGGCGCTCTGCACGCGACTCCATCAGTCCGTCATCCGCATCCAGCTCCTCAAACGCGGCCTGCAGGTAAAGCACTGAAGTTGCCACCTCCATTGCCAGCGCTGGTGACGGCGGTTCCCCCGAGCGGGTTGTGGACTCAAGGGCCCGCGTCAGGCCTGCGGCGAGACTTTCGCTTCCCGGATGCAGCTTGCGCAGCGAGTCGCAAACCAGACTGAACTGATCCGCTGCCGGCTTGAGCTTGTTGCGGTCTCCACCTGCCAGCGCGGACCAGGTTTCGGTAGCAGATGCGATGCGCTTGCGCGCCTGCGCCAGCAAGGCCGGGTCAAACCGGCCAAAACGCGCGATTTCATAATCTACCGGCTTGAATCGCTCCAGACCAAAGGATTTTCTGACGGCTTCGAGAGCCGGCGCCTTATCCGCCTCACCGCCCGCGAGATTCGCCTGTGAACAGAAGAAAAGCAGATCCTGGACCAAGCGATCAGCAATGGCATCGTCGCCCTTGGCCAAGGTGGCGTACTGCATCAGCACGCGCGACGCCACCCGCTTCACGTAGACGTCGGGCGCCAGCAGCCCTGCGCCAAGTGCTTCGAAGAAACCGGCACAGATCTTCCAGAAAGCCCGCGACTGGCGGTCGGACTGGGCCGCAGCAAAACCCAGGCAGATTTCGCGCATGCTCGTCGCGGCCGACTGATCGCCCGATTTGACGATTTTCAATACTGCAGAATCTAGGCGCGCCCGTGCCTCGGGGCCGTATGGCAACGGCGTGGCTGCCACGGAATCTTCCGGCTCACGGAAACGACGCTCCGCCGGCCACAGATCTGCAGGGTGCGCACGCTCGGCCCCTGCCAGCGCCTGGGCGTCTCGGTACTGAGGAAAAAGGGCGACCGCAGAAACAGCCTTGCCTCCCAGCACGTTTTCGAGATATTCGATGAGGGCGAAGCTGGCACGCTCGATCACCGCAGCAGCATCGTCTGTGCATTGCTCAGGGCGTTGCACAAACTTTTGTACGGCCGACTCCATGGCTCGCAAGACCAGGGCCGGCGAACCCATGCCCACCATTTCAAGCGCTCCGCTGGCCTGATGGAGCTGCTGGCGCGCAATACGCAAGGCTCCGGCATCCAACGAGGCCAGATCGGACTCTCGCGCCAGCTCTGCGTCCCGCACAAAACGGCGCATTGCCTTGACAGCTCCATCCAGTGATTTGCGCAGTTCGTCAAGCACCCATGCCAGAGGCCCCAGATCCTGAACGCCCTGGATTTCATCCGCGGCCGGTGCATTGTTGACATCAATAGATGGCATGAATTCGTCCCCGGCTGCAGTGAGCCGCTGGTTGATGACTGCTTGATGGTTGCGTCAGGCGATCTTGAAACGTGCCACCGACTGGCGCAGTTCTTCAGCCATGTGCGAGAGCTCGCGCACCTGTTGTGCCGTGGTACGCGTGCCCTCACCCGTCTGCTCGGTCACCGCAAAAATGTGCTGGATGTTGTCTGCCACTTCATTGGCCAGAACAGCTTCCCGGGACGTGGACGACGAAATTTGCTCGATCAGCTCCGCCAGGCGGCGCGACACACGGTCAATTTCAGTCAGTGCGGTACCTGCACTGTCAGACAGGCGCGCCCCTTCCACCACACCCTGCGTGGAACGCTCCATGGCGGCCACCGCATCCTGGGTATCGGTCTGAATGGCTTTCACCAGGGCCGAAATCTGCCGGGTTGCATCGGCGGACCGCTCAGCCAGTCGTTGCACTTCTTCGGCAACCACCGAGAAGCCGCGACCGGCATCACCCGCAGATGCAGCCTGAATGGCAGCGTTCAGGGCCAGCACGTTCGTCTGCTCCGTAATGTCAGAGATCAGCTCGGTGATTTCACCGATTTCCTGCGACGACTCACCAAGACGCTTGATCCGCTTGGACGTATCCTGGATCTGGTCACGAATCGAGTTCATACCACCGATGGCGTTCTGCACAGCCTGCAAACCCGAGTCGGCCGCCTGCAGCGACTGACGCGCCACCGTAGCGGACTCTTGCGCCTGGGTGGACACTTCGTTGATTCGGGTCGCCATATCCAGAACGGACCGGCCGGTTTCACGAATTTCGCGCAGCTGCTCTGTGGAAGCCGCCAGCAGCTCAGTGGACGTGCTGTCCACCTGGGCCGTCGTCTGCGCCACACGGGTTGCCGTGTTCTGCACGCTGCCCACCAGTTGGCGCAACTCTTCCACCGTGTAGTTCACAGAGTCAGCGATAGCGCCGGTGATGTCTTCGGTCACCGTGGCTTCCTGCGTCAGATCACCTTCCGCAACGGATTGCAATTCGTTCATCAAACGCAAAATGGCGGCCTGGTTGGCATCGTTGACGCGCTTGGCCTCCTGCTCCTGGCGTTTTGCATCCTTTTGCTGTACTTCAGCAGCCACCTGGCGACCCCGGCTGTCCAGCAGCTGAACGCGGGAAATTCCGACACCGCAAAGCAGCACGAACAAACCCGCCAACGCCAGGGCAGCAAACTGCCCGGCCCCCAGGCCCGTCTGCGAAGAAAGCTTGTCCTGCAAGCCTTCCAACTGGCGACGCAGCGGCTCGCTATCGGCAATGATCGACGACTGGGCCTCCCGGGCAGAAACCAGACCTTGCAGGTTGCCCAGAATGGCACTGGCTTGCGTACGGGTCTCTTCGTAGAGTTTGATCAGGGCTTCGAGCTGTTCGCGTGTCTGCGCATCCTTGGTTGCAGCCAGCCGCAACTCCGGACTTCCATTGAGCAGGCCTTGGGCAATTTCCTTGAAGGAATTCAAGTCCTTGCCCAGCAGGAACACGGCTTCGGGGCTTACGCCTTCCATGGTCTGGAATTCATTGGCCGACTTGCCAATACGCTGGGTCAGCATCACCAATTGACCGGCGGCGGAAATCTCGGCCGCCGGAGCGTTTTGCTGCAGCTTGAGAGACGACACGGTTTCTGCGATTTCCAGCAGATCCGACGACTGGCGATTGATGGTGCGCAGTGCGTCGCCCACCTGCATAAGGATTTTCTGCTGCCCCATCACCACGCTGGCGTTGCGTTCCGCGCGCTCCATGAGCGGGTTCACGGCCTCCAGATCCGGCCGGAGCTGTTCGCCCAGGGACTGCACGCCCAGCTCACTGTCGCCAGTGCCCAGTGCGCGCACGTTGCGGGCCAGAACACCAGAGCTTTCCACCACGTCCGGGAAGGCCTGCGGACTCCCCACCAGCGCCTGTGAAACAGATTTGGCAAGCCGCTGGGACTGCATCAGCGACTGACCGGTAGCAGCCAACTGCTGGGCAGAGCGATCTGCCTGCCGCAGCACCCAGCCCGCAATCAGTGCCAGCGCCACAACGCCAATGGCCAGCAAAGCCAGCAAACGCCGCTGGTGGCCAGCCGCCGTGGAACGGCCCAGCAGCGGCAAGGAAATAAGGTCTTCGTCCGTTTCATTCGCTGATGGTTCCAGCGACTCGGCACCTGGATCACCCTGCACACTGTGCATGGCATCGGTCTGGTAAGACTCCCGCACAGCGCTGGCTTCGACAGTTCCCGCCTCCATGGCATTGCGCCTGCCATCCACCATGCCGGCACCCAGCACCTTGTCCGATTCCTCGGGCTTGCGATTGAACAGTTTTCCAAATTGATTCACGACGGACATGGTGCAGCCTTACAGAAAAACTCAAGCACTGATACTCAGGAAAGCAGGATTTTGGGACAGCATCTGAAGATTGATCTCCTGCCAGCGGGTCCCATTCGAATCCACATAGATGGTGCCGAAAAAGGCGGGAGCGTCGTGGGCCGGGGGCTCCGACGAGACAAAGGCATCCGTGCCCCGCAGCCCGGCAAGCCGATCCACCAAGAGGGCAGCGTTGACTTCCAGTGCAGCATTGAAAGCAAGCAGACTGGCCTCCGACAGGGCCTGCTCATTGCGCGCGACGGTCGATCCCAGCAGTCCCGCCAGATCCACCACCCCCACAAGACCACCCCGCAGATTGGCCACACCCAGAAACCATTTCTGGGTGTAAGGGACACGCTGAACCGCGATCCAGGGAAAAATTTCACCCGATTGACCCAGCGGCAAAAGATAAGCCTGCCCGGCAGCCTCGACCGCCAGCCAGGAGGAAACAGATACTCCCTCACCCCTTGCCGCCTGAAGACGGCTGGCGAGACGGGTCTGGAGTTCTCGCAGTGCTTCGCGATTGGCCATGAACGCGAACCGCCTCAGTTCAGCGCATCGATCTTGGCCTGCAGCTCGGCTGGATCTACCGGTTTCGTGATGTAGCCACGTGCGCCTTGGCGCATTCCCCAGACACGATCTGTTTCCTGGTTTTTACTGGTGCACATGATGATGGGCACATCCGCATAGAGGGGATCACGCGTAATGGCACGGGTCAGCTGGAAACCATTTTGCCCCGGCATCACCACGTCCATCAAAATCAAATCGGGCTTTTCTTCCGCCAATCGGCGAAACGCCTCTTCGGCATTTTCGGCGGTACGCACTTGCATGCCTTTTTTCTGCAGCAAGTCGGTCAGAAACATTAACTCGGTCTTCGAGTCGTCAACGACCAGCACTTTCTGAATAGGCATTACATGGCTCCTTGTTGGGAATTACCGAATTGCTGCACCGCCTGCAACAACTGGTCTTTGGTAAAGGGTTTGGTGAGATATTCCTGGCAACCGACCATGCGGCCGCGCGCTTTGTCAAACACGCCATCCTTGGAGGACAGCATGACCACAGGAGTATCCGCAAAACGCGCATTGCGCTTGATGATGGCGCATGTCTGATATCCATCAAGCTTGGGCATCAGAATGTCGCAGAAAATGAGCTGCGGCTGGTAGTCATTCACCTTGGCCAAGGCATCGAACCCATCGTCTGCCAGCAAGACCTCGTGCCCTCCCTGCTTGAGAAAAATCTCGGCGCTTCGGCGAATGGTATTGCTGTCATCCACCACGAGCACTTTGAAAGTTGCGCCTGCTGTAGTCAATTGTCACTGCTCCCGATGGAGAAAAAAACAACGCCGCAGCAGATGGTGCTGAAGCGTCTCAAATCTGAACCAACTCGAAATCTTCTTTGCGGGCACCACACTCGGGACAGATCCAATTCATGGGGACCTGGTCCCACGGTGTGTTGGGCGCAATGCCGTGCTCGGGTGAACCTTGCGCCTCGTCATATATCCATCCACAGATCAGACACATCCAAGTTTTAAAGTCAGTCACAGCTTACTGGGCCTTCACATAGAATGCAACGATTGTATCTAGTCATCACACCGGGTTGCTGCTTCTGTGCCACCCTCACTGCCGAATCCGGCCCATGACAACAAATACCCCCCCTTCTTCTGATATAGCGGACATTTCCGACCAGGCAGCGGACGATGCCAGCCCTGCCTGCGTCCTGGTGTTCAATGCCAGCGATCCCAGCGGTGCGGGTGGTCTTACCGCCGATATCAGCACCATTGCTTCGGTGGGAGGACACCCCATTGCCGTTGTTACAGGCGCTTACGTTCGCGACACCGCCGAGATCTTCGACCACTTCAGTTTTGACGACGAGGCCGTGTCCGAGCAAGCGCGCACCGTGCTGGAAGACTTGCCGGTGCAGGCCATCAAGATCGGTTTTGTGGGCAGCCCCGAGAACATCAGCGCCATTACCGAGATCACCACGGACTATGACGAGGTCCCCGTCATCGCCTACATGCCCAACCTGTCGTGGTGGCAGGACGACCTGATCGACCAGTACCTGGATGCTTTTCGCGAACTGCTGCTGCCACAGACATCCGTATTGGTCGGAAACCACAGCACGCTGTGGCGCTGGCTGCTGCCCGAGTGGCGAAGCGACCGCAGCCCCACCGCCCGCGACATCGCCCGGGCCGCCGCCGAAATGGGCGTGCCTTACACCCTGGTCACGGGCATACCGCTGCCCGAGCAGTTCGTCGAGAACGTGCTGGCCTCGCCCCAGACCGTGCTGGGCAGCGGCAAGTTCGAGCTGTTCGACGCCACCTTTGCCGGTGCAGGCGACACCCTTTCGGCCGCCCTCACAGCGCTGGTAGCCAGCGGCAACGATCTGGGCGAAGCCACCAGCGAAGCACTGAGCTACCTTGACCGCTGCCTAGACGCCGGATTTCGCCCCGGAATGGGGCACATCATTCCCGATCGCATGTTCTGGGCCCAGCCCGATGAGGACGATGGCGATGAAGAAGAACCCCTTGACGAAACACAGGCCCTCGAAGGCTTTGTGATGCCACCCCATGACACCAAGCACTGACCTCAACATCCCCCTGTTCGAACGCGCCAAGGCGCTCATCCCCGGTGGCGTGAACTCGCCCGTGCGGGCCTTCAAGGCCGTGGGCGGAACGCCCCGCTTTGTCAAGCGCGCGCAGGGCGCCTACTTCTGGGACGCCAATGACCAGCGCTTCATCGACTACATCGGCTCCTGGGGTCCGATGATCCTGGGCCATGGCCACCCGGCCGTGCTCGAAGCCGTGCAGAAAGCCGCGCTGGAAGGCTTCAGCTTTGGTGCCCCGACCGAGCGCGAGATCGAGCTGGCCGAAGAAATCCTGGGCCTGGTGCCCTCCATGGAGATGATCCGCCTGGTCAGCTCGGGCACCGAAGCCGGCATGAGCGCCATCCGCCTGGCGCGCGGCGCCACGGGGCGCAGCAAGCTCATCAAGTTCGAGGGCTGCTACCACGGCCATGCCGATGCGCTGCTGGTCAAGGCCGGCTCGGGCCTGGCCACCTTTGGCAACGCCACCAGCGCCGGCGTGCCGCCCGAAGTGGTGCAGCACACGCTGGTGCTCGAATACAACAACGTGGCCCAGCTCGAAGAGGCCTTCGCCCTGCACGGCAAGGACCTGGCCTGTCTGATGATCGAGCCCATTGCAGGCAACATGAACTTCGTGCGCGCCAATGTGCCCTTCATGCGCCGCTGCCGCGAGCTGTGCACCGAATATGGCGCGCTGCTGGTGCTGGACGAAGTGATGACCGGTTTTCGCGTGGCCCTGGGCAGCGCGCAAAGCGTGTACGCCAAGAGCATCCCTGGCTTCAAGCCCGACATCACGGTGCTGGGCAAGGTGATCGGTGGGGGCATGCCGCTGGCGGCCTTTGGCGCCTCGCGCGCCATCATGGAGCACCTGGCACCCCTGGGCGCGGTGTACCAGGCCGGCACCCTGTCGGGCAACCCCGTGGCCACGGCCTGCGGCCTGGCCACGCTGCGCGAGATCAGGAAGCCCGGCTTCTTTGACACCCTGGGCGCCAGTACCCGCTCGCTGGTCGATGGGCTGGCCGCAGCGGCGGCGGCCGAAGGCGTGCCTTTCAGCGCCGACTGCGAGGGCGGCATGTTCGGCTTCTTCCTGCTGCCCGAGTTGCCGCAGAACTACGCGCAAGTGCTGAAGACCGACGGCGCGCGCTTCAACCAGCTGTTCCATGGCCTGCTCGGCCGCGGCGTGTACATCGCGCCCGCGCTCTACGAAGCCGGCTTTGTGAGCGCCGCCCATACGGCGCAGGACATTGCCGACACCGTGTCCATTGCGCGCGACGTCTTCAGAACGCTCACAAAATAAGGGCGCATAGCGCTTCCCAGATAAGCGCCACAAGTCAAAAACGCTCATTGGCTTTCTCCCACCAACCCCGTGGCAACGCACCCCGTTGCCACGGGGTTTTTGCATGGTGCAGGCGTTCACAGCCCCGTCACAAGCGCCTGTCAGCCTTGGTGGCTTTAACCCGAGCGTTCCACCATGCACAGCCCCCACGACAAGAAGCCCCTGACCAACTTGTTGCAGCCTGCTACCGCCACGGAGGCAGCCACGGACACGGGCCGGCGCCGCTTCGTGCGCCAGATGGCCTGGGGCGCCACGGCGCTCGGCACCTTGCCGCTGGCGGCCTGCGGTGGCGGCGACGACCCGGAAGTGCGCTTTGTCCACGGCGTGGCCAGCGGCGACCCGCTGAGCGACCGCGTGATCCTGTGGACGCGCGTGACGCCGGCTGCGGGTGCCACAGCAGACATCCCCGTGCAATGGGAGCTGGCCAGCGATGCCGCCTTCACCACCGTGGTGGCCAAGGGACAGGCCACCGCCACCGCAGCCCGCGACTTCACCGTCAAGGTCGATGCCACCGGCCTGAAGCCCGCCACGGCCTACCACTACCGTTTCACCGCCTACGCGGCCAGCTCCCCCTTGGGACGCACGCGCACCTTGCCCACGGGCAGTGTCGCGCAGGTCAGGCTGGCCGTGTTCTCGTGCGCCAACTATCCGGCAGGCTACTTCAATGTGTATGCCGAAGCCGCACGCCGCAGCGACCTGGACGCCACGGTGCACCTGGGCGACTACCTGTACGAATACGCGCGCGGCGGCTATGCCTCGGCCAATGCCGAACAGCTGGGCCGCCTGGTACAGCCCGCAGGCGAAATCCTCTCGCTGGCAGACTACCGCGCGCGCCACGCGCAGTACCGGACCGACCCCGACCTGCAGGCCCTGCACGCCGTGGCGCCCATGATCGCCATCTGGGACGACCATGAGATCGCCAATGACACCTGGGCCAACGGCGCCGAAAACCACCAGAGCGCCACCGAAGGCAGCTTTGCCACACGCAAGGCCGCCGCCATGCAGGCCTACCACGAGTGGATGCCCACCCGCAACGCGCAGCCCGAGCTGATCTACCGCAGTTTTCAATTTGGCGACCTGGTGGCGCTGCACATGCTGGACACGCGCGCCATCGGACGCGAAGAGCAGCTCGACTACAACAACTACATCACCGCCAGCGGCATCGATGCCGCTGGCTTTACCGCCGCCGTGGGCAACCCCGCGCGCCAGCTGATGGGCAGCACACAGACCCAATGGCTGCAGCAGCAGATGGCTGCCTCCAGCGCCACCTGGCAGGTGCTGGGCCAGCAGGTGCTGATGGGGCGCATGAACGTGCCCGCCCCCCTGCTGCTCCATTTCAACAACCCGGCCACGGGGGTGTCGCTGTCGCAATACTCGGCCCTCGTGGCCAAGGCCCAGACTGCGCCCGCCACGCTGACCCCCGCCGAGCAGGCCATCCTGGCCCAGCCCAGCATCCCCTACAACCTCGACGCCTGGGACGGCTACCAGGCCGCGCGCGAAACCGTGCTGGGCACGGCCCGCAGCCTGGGCAAGAACCTGGTGGTGCTGTCGGGCGACACGCACAACGCCTGGGCCAACGAACTGGCCGACATGAACGGCAACGCCGTGGGCGTGGAGTTCGCCACCTCGTCGGTGTCGTCGCCCGGCTTCGAGGAATACCTGCCCAAGGAAAACCCGGCCATGCTGGCGGGCGCCTTCCAGCAGTTGATCAAGACGCTGAAATACTGCGACACCGCGCGCCGCGGCTACATGCTGCTCACCGCCACGGCCACCGAGTGCCGTGCCGACTGGGTGTATGTGAACACCATCACCAGCCGCAACTACACCGCCAGCACCGACAAGTCACTCAAGGTGCTGGCCGGCGCCAGCGGACGCGGGCACATCGTGGCGGCCTGACCGCCCCGCGCTCCGGGCAGGAACGCAGACAACAAAAAAGCGGCCGAGGCCCAATGCCAGTCAGTTAAGCCCTGACTGGCATTTTTTTGGTGGGTACTTGCTGCGTGTCGATCGCTTGACCTCGCGCGGGAAGCTTCGATCAGGTCGTCGAGGCGGGAGCACGAAGTAGTGAGCCTGATCCAGAAGGCGCTGCAAATGCTGGGGCAAGGCGCCCGCGCGCGCCAGGTGCATGGTGTTGAGTGCACCGACGATCGCGTGCTGCGCGGTGTGAAAGCTGATGCGGG